>Ga0228710_1000043_pt1 | contig 87559 bp, 50 predicted proteins | sample MedpolnodulmetaG_FD_177995 | JGI IMG/M metagenome (GOLD analysis project Ga0228710, IMG submission 177995) | Root nodule microbial communities from Medicago polymorpha collected in Santa Monica, California, United States - pink nodules | ecosystem: Host-associated > Plants > Roots > Nodule...
CTAATCATCTTCTAAAAGTAAATCAAATTAAACAACTCCCTGTTGGAACGATACTCTCTTTTTACTACTTCGGCAAAACCGTACACTTGCGGTTTTGCTCATCAAATGACAACTATTTTATGATGGTATAATTGAAGGGTAGTTTTCCAATTTCTTTCATATTTATGTATGAAAACACCATTGTCGAGAAGATACAAAGTCATGGGAAGAAATATATGTCAGTAGTATGATTACCTATAACCAACTACGTTGGGCGACAGGTTATGCGGTAGCAGGAGCTGATGATTCCTCTTTGTTAAAAACTTTGATCCTGATGATTTCCTCTTTGTTAAAAACTTTGATCCTGGAGATGGAGTCGAGATTGAAAAGGATGAAAGCCTTGGACTTGATGATTGTAACATAGATCTTGGGGAGGACTAGATGAAATGTATATTTTTAACAACTACCCCTCTGTTCCTTTTTAAGTGTCTTTTAGGGTAAATTTTTTGTTCCTATTTAACTGTCTTTTTGGTATTTTAAGAGTACGATTTGTCAATTATACCCTTTGTCAATTAATTTTATCTTTTCCAATAAAACTAATTATTGTTATCTATTTGGAAAACTAAAGTTTGTTTTTTTTTAAACAAAGTTTGTTTCTTGTTATCTTCAAATTTAAACAAAATTTTGTTCCAAACAATGGTTTCAAGATGAGTTAAAATTCTATAAATAAGATGAGAACCAATTGTTAAAAATTTCAAGTGTGACTCTAGCATTGGTTGAAGTCATAGTTGAAGCCTTAACTTCAATTAAAGGAGAAGGAAGAAAGTTAATTTTTTCTTAACTTTTGATCAATGTGAAATTGGAATAATTTTTATATTGACTTAAAATAATTAAAAAGATGTGCACAATATTTAAAAAATTGACAATTGTTTGTTATGAATGAGAGAGTGCGCAAAAAAAAAAGGAGTTTGTTGGAGAAAAAGATAATAACTGACAAGTGTTTGTTACGAGAGAAAAATAACATATTAAATTTATTGGAAAGATTAAGTGTGTGCAAAAAATAGTAATTTATTGGTGAATTAAAATGAGGGTATAATAGGAAGAAAATGTACAAAAATACACATCGCTATTTTGGTGTTAGTTTTCTAAGGGTTTGTTTGTTTTGGCTTTTCAGCAACAAGAAGCACTTCTACAAACCTCAAAAGTGGAAATTAAGTTTTAAATGTTGTTTGGTTTGACTTTTTAGAATTGATTCTATCCTCCAAAAGCAATTCTCCTTAATGTTACAATTCCTAGCTTTTGGCTTTTCTAGAATCAATTCTACATTAAATTTTATATTTTGATTATTACAACCTATTATTTTCCTTTATCGCCCTTTATCAATTCTCCTTCTTATTCCTTTGTAATTAATTTGATGAACCAAATTTAATCAGAAAACTTAACGAACCAAATTAGCCCCCGAAAAATGTTTATGGTCATGAGTTACCAAATTTTGAATTTTCCTTTACGGTGTCCCCATTCAAATTTATTGTATTTTTTCTTTTACCTTTCTTTTACACTATATTTTATACTTTTTGGCAACTAACTCAAGTATTATTTAACTTAAATATATTTTATCAAAAAATATAAAATATATGAACAAATATTTTGTAAAAAAAATTAGTTTAATGATCGTATTTGTTATGTTTTAAATTAATATATAGAAAATTTATTTATTTAAATTAAATAATATATCTACATTTAGTATTGATCTACATATACATTCAATTATGCACATTTACTTGAATTTAGCTATGTCCATTTTAGTAATTATACATTTGAAAGCAATTTCGATAAAAATTATCCAAACAACATTCAATTTGTTTAATCAATTCCGCATTATTGTATCCAAACATAAATCAATTATATCCAAAGTTAAATCAAACACACACTAAAAATACACTTAAAAAGGAAAGGAGTAAGTATATAATAATTTTTTGATATAATTATAAGCTCATTATCTTTTATATTATTTTATACTAGCGAAAAGACAGGCACGTCTTTCCGCTCTTTTTATTGCACTAACGTTTGAAAATTATGAATTGGTGTTTTTTTTATGAAATTTTGATTTTGATTAAAACTAAAAAAATAAATGTTTGTTATTTCAAGTCATAACAAACTAAATTAACCATGATTATATATCTATTTCAATGACACCAACAATATAACAAATAAAATATAATCTAAATTTCTTTTTTTTAATGACTCTAACAAAAAAAATATATTATAGAAAAAGTTGTTTAAGGGTATAATTGGGATAATGAAAAAGTATGTATAAATATATTCATTTAGTTTCTTACGGTTTCTAAATGATAAAGGAAAAAAAACAGACATATATGCATGTCGTGTTTGTTACATTTTTTTAATAATTAAATTTATTTTTATTTATTTGGTATATGTGTTATTTGTATTGAAAATTTAGGGCATTTTTGGAAGAAAAAATCCAACCCAATAGATTTGAAAGGTTTTTTTTATATATATATAGTATAGAATAGACAATAAAAAATTGTTGAATCTATAACGACATGAAATCATTTCAAACAGTTTGTTGAACTTTGGCACAGTTCAAATTATAAAAGCCAAAACAGAGTTCGAATTTTTGAATCCGAGCAAAGGGTATTTTAGGAAAAAAATAGATCGTGTGAGAAACGCATAAGATGAAAAATGTAATAGATCCACTAAAAAAGTAACAAAACATACATTTAGTCAAAACCTAATTTCTTGTGTTTCATCCGGTTTGAACCGGTTCTATATGACGAACGGTTTTTAAGACTTGTACCCTAAGCAAAAGTCTTGGACCCCAAGGTGCGGTGCATATTTTTCACGCAATTTTTTTTTTGCTGAAAATCGATTCATCTCCAAAATGGGGTTTTCATTCTCCTATAAATTGTTGACAAACAACGTTGAAATTTTCAACAAATTAATCATTTTCTTTCAAGGTCAAAACTTGCATTGCAATTGCACTAAAATAAGGTACGTGCCTTTTTCATTGACTTAGTATTACGATTTTCGATCATTTTCGTGCGTGCCTTGTTTTGTGTATACTTGTGTTAAATCAAGTTTGGTTTTTTGAGCAACCCTTTTGTTATAATTACTTATTCTTCTTCTTATTTATAGTATTCTATATTAATTTTAATGGAATTTATTTATATAATATTGTTTTATTGATCAGGTATATTATGTTTGTTGTCTTTCACAATGTAATCAATTGTGAATGGTTGAAAAGAGTGTTTGCTCAAATTCGGCCGTTCAACCGCGTTGTGGCCGCTATTTCACATTATTAGTGTATCGTAGAACAATAGTGATTTGTTCAAATACTGCTATGGAATAGCGTTATAGCGCCGCTATATGATGCACTAAATAGTATATCATAGAACAATAATTCCAATATGTTGTTTTTCTAAATAGTGTTTCACTTTCAGGTTTTAATTTCATTAGTATTCTCGTAACTTTTATGTTTAAGATTTACAATCTAAAAATTGCTATTTTATCATACTAAGCGTATGTACCAAATACAAAAAAGCCTATGTTCTGAAATCACCTAATGTTGTAATTGTTGTGAATTGATATACAGGGGAAAAAATGATAATGGAAGCACAAGACTGTCAACTTCCTCCAGAAATGCTAGATATCATTTCCAAGAATCTAGATTTCGATGATCTCTTTCAATTTGCTGGTGTGTGCAAGAACTGGAGGACATTTCATAAAATTTACTGCAGAAATTTTCTGGCATCCCAAGCACCTTTAATTTTCCAAACTTCTTCATATTCTAAGGATGATTATTCTTTCTATAGCATACCAAACAAAAGAGCTTACCGCTTGAAGATGGGTAGCTTATGGGGATATTCCTATTCCGGGTCTTCTAGTGGTTATCTAATTATGGCAGGTGATAATGATACACTTTTGCTTATAAACCCTTTTAGAAGAAGAAAGAAAGTAATTGATACCTCAGTCCTTCGAGGTAAATTTTCTAGTTCTGGCTGTCGTGCCTTACTTGCTTTTGCCAAAGGTTCTGAAGAGTTTGTCGTAGTTGTGTCGTGTAAAAGTTATCACAGTTTGCATGTCTATCAATCTCGCGATTCTGGTTGGGCTACTCATTCCATAGGGGGAAATCCATGGAATGTTGTGGACTTTGTGGTTTTGCATAACACTATACACCTCATCACTGACAACGCGGACATAGGGATACTCAATGTAAATTCTACAAATATAAAATTTCTAGAATTGAACAATGCTCCCTCCGTAACTTTCTCCTGCCTTAGGTTGGTTAGTTGTGATGAGCAGCTTCTAGTGGTTCATTTTGTACCCGAGAAAGTATTGGATGTGTACAAAATAGACTTCTCAACCATGAATTATGAGAAGCTGGAAACATTGGGTGATGTCGCATTTTTTTATTCGTCGTGGACAAACTTTCGTGCTTTGAGCAACCCGAGCAGGTGGGGATATGAGAGCAATTCTATGTATTGCATCTGTCTATTTGCAGAATGCCATGTGTATTCGGCGGATGATAAAAAACTTCGAAAACACATTGTGCCTTCTGGTAGTCTTCAAACTCCCAGTAGATCAAACTTTTACTGGTTAGATTGGTGTTTTCCACATTTACATGATGAGGTAGATTATTCTCTAGTCAAGTAGCCGGCTTAATAGATATTGTTAAGCTTGTGACCTTTGTGATTGGACATTATTGCTCTTGCTTTCAAGAATCATGGTCATGTTCCTTGGAAGTTAAGAAACAGGCGGATGAGGTAGATTATTCTTTGGTCAAGTATCCGGCTTAATGGACATTGTTAAGCTTGTCACCTTTGTGTTGGACATTATTACTCTTGCTTTCGAGAATCATGGACTTGTTGTTCCTTGGAAGTTAATAACAGGAAGCTGAGTTGTGTTGAGTTAACTAAGAATATGCGTTTCACTATTTTGCACATCTTCAGAGATGGAAATCGTTGTGCAGACAAGAATCATGGCTTTGTTTGGTGGGATTTTATCCCTTCTTGTGTTTCCGATTTGTTTAACCAAAATAGGTTAGGGCTTTTTGACTATCATTTCTATTGATGTTTTATTTTTTAGGGTTTGAACTTTTGTTTGCTAGGCGCTCTTTTTTCCCTAGTAAGGTTTTTAATGATGCAGATGTTATGCCCTTGACGGTTTACTTTGGGTTTTGGCCTAGTCCCCCCGATATTTGTAACTTTTCTTCTTTTTATTTTTATTAAATAAAAAACGGCATCGCTGCCTTTGCTTAGAAACAACAACATTTCTTCTTTTCGGTTTATCTCTGCTATATGCTCCAAAACATTAAGTCTCGGAATGTCATATGATTGAACTATATAGTTTTAAACAAAACGTATTGATTCAATATTAAGTTGTTTAATTGAAATGTGTCTGTGTTAAAGTCGTTTGAGAATTTCATTGAAGACCTCGGTTATGTTTTCTAACTAAAGTTTCGATCAAAGACCGAATGAAATAGCACTTCACTAAATATTTGCTTTTAGTTCAGTTTCTTCAAACATCTTACAATTTTCACTTTATTTTCTAATTTCCAAAGTAAAGATTTAATGATTTTTTTTTAATATTTTACTTTAAGTTCAGCCCCCCACCAAAAAGCTTTGAATACTATGTGAATGGTGTATGTATCATCATATTTGATATTTCTTGTTCTCTTGAGTCTTGTTCTTTTGATATTTCAGACATATTAACATTAAATCTCTTCGGGGGTTGGAACATGATGTTTCATTGTTATGTTTTGATCTCTCAAATCAATGCTCTCTGCACAAAGGTGACTTGCTACAAGCTTAAACATGTGTATTGCTAGGGCAACTAAGCGCTCGTTTGGTTGTGTGAAAAAATTTGATGTCAGGCTAAGATAGAAGTGAATCAATTCCAACCTCAAAAGTTAGTTCACTTCAAACCTATGATTCCGAGCATTAATGTAGCTGAAATCGATTCTGGAAATTAGTTGCGGTTGACAAGTCCATCTTCCCTGCATCACTCATCTTCTCTGTTGATTTTTGCTATGTAAACCGTGGTGATTTTAAGTTTTTCTTTGCTCTAGTGGTTAAATTTTTTGCTCTAATTGTATCTCTTTGATAAAATGTCTTTTAAGAAGTAAACCATTTTTTTTGGTTGGGCAGAACTTTTGTGTAGTATTGAGGAGTAACTTTCAGTTGATAAAATTTATCGTTGGTGTTTAAATGAATTCTTCAAAATTATTTTTGTCTACTGGTTTTTATCACTTCCTATTTTTAGCAACTCAAACTATCATTTTTGGTTTATTTTATCAAATCTGGTTGAATTTTGTAGATCAAGTAGCATTGGCATCAGGGATTTTGCAAGTAATATCATGTATGCAATTGCAATATTAGAAAGTTGCAATGATATATTGGTTGCAAGACCAATTTGGATATTGTATAAGACCAATAATTTATAAAATCCGTTTGATGGTTGGGGTGTAAGAGTTAAGGAGTGAAATAATAAGGGCAGTTTTGAGTTCGATTCTCACCTCTAGTTATTAATAAATTAATATATTGGTTGCTTAAATAATAAATAAATAAGTGTGATCAATTTTTTTTGCGATACGTAAAATTAATTTTAGACACCCCTAAAAAAATTAGACACGTAAAGTTATTTTTTAAGGTAGAATTGTCCTACCCTGAGATGTCAAATTATATTCGTAAATGAAAGATATGTGGAGACCACTTCATTTGGTGATTCTTATTTTTTTTTTCTCATGTGAGGAATTCTCCTAGAAGCTAGTGTGGGGGTGGGGGGACCGGGTTCATACTCCCGTCTCTGATAAATACCCTAAATATATTATATATTTTTATATACATATATTTAATATTATTATTTGTCTTTTTACATAATATGATTAATTAAAAATTTATTTATATAAATGTCGTAATATTATATTTGTATTAAAATTTTATTTTTTTATCAACTGATTAATTAACAAAATAGAAATTTATATAATTTTTCATGTTGACGGTGATAAGTGACCGATTGAGACCGTCTTGAAAACAGGTAAGGAACTTGACCCTAACCGAGACGTGCTGGTAGAACCATATAGTTATCAAATAAGGAACTTCACCCTAACCGCGACCTGTCTTTAGAACCAAAGTTATCAAACAAAGTGTCACCCTAACCGCAACATGCCGGTAGAACCAACACTATAAAAGTTCTTGATCCAAGAACAAAGGAAAATCTCTCACAATAGAGAAAACTCAAATATATTAATCTTCAAATTGTGTTTTGAGAAGTGCATGAGCTTCTTATTTATAGCCTAGGATTGAAATACTAGAAATAAATTTTCACTACATTGCATTTATCAAATACAATGATAAGTGCATGTTTATATTACCTAGAAAATAGACACTAACATGATTAAAATTCTTATTAGCCACCATAATAACTTAAAGCACTATTTTGAAGCATTTGGAGAGGCTAGGAGAATACAAAGACCATCTAAAAATCCACCTAAAAATATAAACGAAAATTACTTATTAAAATGGAGAAAATTGAACTTTTAATGGTTGTTTTATTCAGTGCTAATCAGCCCACTAAGTTTCTTGACACGTGAATTTCTTATAGGTTTCCTTCCACATGCTTAGTGAACTCTTGATCTCATCAGACGAGCTTCTGCGAAGATTGACATGCCTCCTACCGACAAAACCAATTCTAACTTAAAATAGTTAATTCTAAATTTAGTATTGATGTTTACCTGAATTCTTTGAGATTTGATGGTTCAACTAATTTGAGTTAAAAGATAAAGAGTTTGAGGTGATGAGTAAATATTAATTTAACAAATAATTGTTTTTGTCAACAAAAAAAAAAAGCAAGTAATTGCTAACATTTGTTAAGGGGTAATGTAGGTCTCACCACAACCACCTCTCTGGTAACGCTCTCTGTTTAGGTTTAAAAATACAATTGTGATTGAGATTGTCGTGTGATGCAGTGGAAGTTAGGTTTCTAAATTTCGTTCAAGTTTTTCATTTTTATCACCATGTTTTTCAAATTTTCTAGTTTAGTGATTGTGTATTATTTCTATATTTCTTGTAGGTTTCTTCTGATTGGCATAGATTTGTGCAAGTTATGTGATTTTTCTTGGTATTCTTTGCAGCTTTTGAAATTTGAATTGTTGTTTGTTATGTGCTATTGATTTAACACATTGGGCTTGTTTAGATTGGCTTATTTAAGCTTATCCACTGATATAAAAAATATTGAAAAGATGTGATATGTCTAGATTACATGTCATGGTGATACTCCAAATTTATGAGATAAGAAAAAATTATAAATAAAACTTACTTTATTTTATTTCATGGTCAGCATCTTAGAGTACATTATCATAATTTTAAGGTCCATGATATTCGGAAAAGAAATACAATTATTTGGTATATAATTATTGTACAATTCTTTTGCTAACGCAATTCTTCTCAGTTTGACATTTCTATATCTTAATTTTTACACACTCGCCTTTACGACACTTAAATATATACCTGTACATTGATACTTGACAATCTTTGTCTGATCTACATTTAGCTGCAATGAAAAAAGAGAGTGAAACACCGTTATTGAAACATGATAAAATTTTGTGTACTAACCATAAAACAAAGAATGAAATTTGAGAAGAGTAAAAATTGATAGCTTACCATCAGTTATTTTGGTGACATGAAATATGAAAAGAAAGAGGCTCAAAACATAAATTAACTTTCGAGTTGCCACCATACTTTTCCCTCCTCGCACCTAAAAAATAAGATTTAATTTGATCTTTTTATAGTGTAGAAAACATGGTGTCATAAAAATATTGTAATATATTAATGTATTGTGTATGTCCCTTTAACACACTTAAAAGGAGATCATATAATAAAATTTATTATCTTAATAATTAAATATTTTTTTAATTGACCTTTCATTACATTTCTAAGCTTTCGTGATAGTAAAGGGTAAAATTACTTTTTTGGGTCATGGTAAAGTCATCCGGAAAATAATGCACCATTGGTGTAAAAACATGTTAATGCATATTATAGGATCAATATATTTTTTTCTTAAATCATAAGACCATAAAGAAAGTGTTGGAAGAATAGTAAAAATTAGTTAAAAAATATTTTCTGTCACATAAAAGATTACTAAGCTTAGTCACGGATTTAGGTCACTCTCTTTAAGATATTTATTGGCACTGTCCAAAATTGTGCAAGAAGATTATCAATCACGACATCCCAAGGATAAAACAGCACAACTTTGATTGTATCAGAGTCATATTGCACTATTGGATATGTTGTACTAGAGCCGTCAACAAAGTCCTAAATCATAAAGCCCCAATTTTTTTGCCCTCTTAAAAACCTCAATTTTTTGGCCCCCTCTTACCTAAATTTACATTGGGCCCTAGCCCCATTTTTTATGTTTTATTGATAGGCCCTATTGAAGGCCAACTCTTGGCCCAACTAAAATTTTGTAAAACTTTTTTTTAATTTTTTATTTATTAGAATAATATATTTAATGATTAATAAATTTAAAAAATATGATCGTAATAAAAAAAACAACTTATTTTATGTAAAACAACTTATTTTAAAACAGCTTATTTTGTGCAAAACAACTTATTTTAAAAAACAATTTATTCAAAAAAGCATATTTTATGAAAAAACAACTTATTACGATCTCTTTTTAAAAACAACTTATTTTACGCAAAACAACTTATTTTAAAAAAAACAGCTTATTTTATGAAAACAAATTATTTTGAAAAAAAACAGCTTATTCAAAACAACTTATTTTAAAAACAGTTTATTCAAAACAACTTATTTTAAAATAGCTTATTTTATGCAAAACAACTTAATTTAAAAAATAGCTTATTTTAAAAAAAACTTATTTTATGCAAAACAACTTATTTTAAAAAATAGCTTATTCAAAACAACTTATTTTAAACTGAGGTGTTGCAGCATTTTCCATCTTTCATCAGTTCTGCAGCTATCGTAACATGACAAACTGAGGTGTTTTGGATTCCTAAGTTAAGCAACGATGCTTCCAACTATATCTTTTGAGCGTCGATTAGCAAGATTATTAGTATGGAAAATCTTGACTACCTAGCTACTTTGTTTATATAAGCCCTGAAGCTTCCACCCACCAAACCCTGCTGCTACAAATGACTGTAAGATGCAATGTTAGATACACAACTTTTTCTCGGTTGATTACTCAGGAAAACAAAAAATAAAACTTTTTCGCACTTGAAAATCGATCTTTTTTTTTTGGAAGCTAACATAAAGTATTAAATGAAAACCTTGTAATGCTACAACAGATTTTTTTTCTCCCCTTAAAATATTACTCAATCAAAAGGTGACCGTAGTGGTGCGCGAATACTATGTTTCAAATTTACTATCAAGATAGATGAACACAATCATAATAGCTGCTGGTTTAAGGTTCCAGTTACACTAGTAAGGTTGTTTTGCATAAAATAAGCTGTTTTAAAATAGGCTGTTTTTTTTAAATAAGTTTTTTTATATAAAATAAGTTGTTTTAAAATAAGCTGTTTTTTCAAATAAGTTGTTTTGCATAAAATAAGCCGTTTTTAAAAAAGAGATCATAATAAGCTGTTTTTCATTAAATAAGCTGTTTTTTTAAAATAAATTGTTGAATAAGGTGTTTTGCATAAAATAAGCTGTTTTCAAATAAGCTGTTTTTTAAAATAAGTGTTTTTGCATAAAATAAGCTGTTTTTATAAGAAAAGATCTTAATAAGTTGTTTTCATAAAATAAACTATTTTGAATAAGCTGTTTTGCATAAAATAAGCTATTTTAAATTAAGCTGTTTTTTTAAAATAAGTTGTTGAATAAGCTGTTTTGCATAAAATAAGTTGTTTTAAAATAAGCTGTTTTGAATAAGCTATTTTTTAAAATAAGTTGTTTTGCATAAAATAAGTTGTTTTAAATAACAGTATGAACTTTATAAATAGAATTTATTTGGGCTGAATTCATTAAAAGAAATAAAAAAAATGTTTACTTTTCTCACCCTATGCCTTTCTTGCACGCTTTATTTGTTTTTTCAAAAACACCCTCGGAATTTATGAATTATATAGCTCGAAAATCTCAAGAATATTTACGTAAAAAAGGAGCGCGCAAAAAAATAAACAGGGTGAAAAAAAAATCAATAAGGGGCCAACTTTGGGCCCCATTTATATGTGGGGCTTCTAAAAAATGGGGCTCATTATCTTTTAATATTTTAAACCCCCTTCACATATGAGTTGGGGCCCAAATTGTCAAGGCCCCATAAATTGACAGCTCTATGTTGTACAAATACATCTTCAAATATGGTGTTAAGACCACTCCAATATAGTATTAATACCACTCTATAAGGGGCCAACTTTGGGCCCCATTTATATGTGGGGCTTCTAAAAAATGGGGCTCATTATCTTTTAATATTTTAAACCCCCTTCACATATGAGTTGGGGCCCAAATTGTCAAGGCCCCATAAATTGACAACTCTATGTTGTACAAATACATCTTCAGATATGGTGCTAAGACCACTCCAATATAGTATTAATACCACTCTATTATGGAACTAAGACCACTCTTATATAGTACTAAGACCACACAAGGAAGAGAGACGTCACACTCTTACCCAAAACCTTAAGGCAATAGGTTTATGGGTCCTCTTACTTATAAGATGTTCAACCTTTACTCTTTTATCCGATATGGGACATATAACTCACACTTGTACACAACAAACATATGAGTTGTTTCTCGTGTATGTAAATCATGGTTATGTTCCTCCACAAAATGCTATACAATTTGTCCTAGTCTCCTGTCTCGGATTGATGGTTTTATAATCCCATTTATCCAGTTTTCGCAGACCTTCTTTAGAACAAACAAACATGTAAGAGGTAACTGTACCATTTTTGTTCTTGTGTGAATATTGTTTCCGCACCCCAAATCCAACTCTTCCGCCATAATCATTGTAAAATTTCCAAGCATCTTCAACGCTATCAAAAATCATTTCCAACTTTGGTTTCCAATCTTCTTCCATTTTCTATAAAAAAAAAATAAAAAAAAACTACACTTTTATTAACAGTGTATGAAAATCAAAACATGTCGCAGAGAACGACTCTGCAAATACAAAAATCTGTTTAATAACAATGCCGCGATTTCGACAATTCGTTCAAAGTTGTACGACTTCAGAAGCAATATATATTACTTCAACAACAATATATATATTGTAACAACGCCGCGATTTCAAAAAAATAAAAAACAATGCCGCGATTTCGTCAATTCATTCAAAGTTGCACGACTTCAGAAACAATATATATATTACTTCAGCAGCAATATATATTGTATGGCAATATATATACCAGCAGCAATATATATTGTAACAACGCCGCGATTTCGACAATTCGTTCACAGGAAAACAAAGCAGATAAAAACAATGGTAAGCCACTTGAAGAGAAATCCGTAAAAACAATGTTTGATAACCTTACTATAACTAACCATCATGCCTTCAGGAAAACAAAGAAAATAAAAACTAACCTTGTACACACAGAATGACAATGGTAAAGCCACAATGTTTTTTGTTGATAAACAATGGTGAAGCCACTTGAAGAGAAATCCATAAAAATGCTCTGGTGATTACTTTCTAAATGGTAGTGGAGATTGTGTAATTGAAAGCTAAATTGAAAATATTGGAAGTTGAAACAAGCACTGCACTGGAAGTTGAAATTTTGTTTCTCTCTCTTCAATAGTGTTATTTTTCTATTAATTTTCTCTTTATAATTTTCAGTCGTTGGATTGATGGCTGGAGAGATGCTGCAGGAGGGGATCCCATACGAGAATTCTCCTTGAAAGCTAGTGCGGGGGTGGGGATTGGGTTCGTACCCCCGTCTCTGATAAATACCATAAAATTTATTTTATATTTTTATATACATATATTTAATATTTTTTGTCTTTTTACATAGTATGTGTAGACGTTTTTTATATATAACTAGCGAAAAGGCGGGCACTCACGCGCTCGTATTTCCACTCTTTTATTGGACTAACGTTTGAAAATTATGAACAGTGTTTTTTTGATAAAATTTTGATTTTGATTAAAACTAAAAATATAAAAAAAAACTGAAGGAAAAACTAAAAATATAAATGTTCATTGTTTTCAAGTTATAACAAACCAACAATATAACAAAAAAAATATAATCTAAATTCTTTTTTAAGGACACCATCAACAACCTTTATTATAGAAAAAATTGTTTAAGGGTATAATTGGGATAGTGAAAAAGTAAGTATAAATATACTCATCTAATTTGTTACACTTTTTATAATGAAAAAGAACCAGACATATATATATTCATATCGTGTTTGTTACATTTTTTTTTAATATTCAAATTTATTCTTATCTATTTATTACATATGTTATTTGTATTGAAAATTGAGGGCATTTTTGGAAAGAGAAAAAGCCAACCCAAAAGAGCTGAAAGGGGTTATTTTCTTTATATATAGTATAGATGTTTGAAATAATCTCGTAATATTATATTTGTTTGATGATTAAATTTTACTTTTTTTATCAATTATTAATTAACAAAATAGAAATTTATATAATTTTTCATGTTGATGGGATTCTGCGAAGATTGACATGCCTCCTACAAACAAAACCAATTCTAATTTAAAACGGTTAATTCTAAATTTAGTTAGTATTCATGTTTATCTGAATTCTATGAAATTTGATGGTTCAACTAATTTGAGTTAAAAAGATAAAAAGTTAGAGGTGATGAGTAAATATTAATTTAACAAATAATTGCTTCTGTCAACAAACAAAAAAAAAAAGTAATTGCTAGCATTTGTCGAGGGGTAATGTAGGTCTCAATCAACCTCAACAACACACACTCACTTCTCTCTTCAATCGCCGCTTTCGTTTTCCCCTCTTCTAGTAAATCTCTCTATGTTTAGGGTTAAAAAAACACTTGCGATTGAGATTGTAGTGTGATGTAGTGGAAGTTGGGTTTCTAAATTCCGTTCAAGTTTTCATTTTTATCACCTTGATTTTCAGATTTTCTAGTTTAGTGATTGTGTATTACTTCTATATTTCTCGTAGGTTCCTTTTGCTTGGCATAGATTTGTGCAATTTATGTGATTTTACTTGGTATTGTTTGTAGCTTTTGAAATTGTTTGTTTGTTATGTGCTATTGATTTCACATATTCGGTTTGTTTAGGTTAGCTTATTTGAACTTATCTACTAACATAAACAATATTTGTGAAAAGGTGTGATATGTCTAGATTGCATGTCATGGTGCTACTCCAAATTTATGAGATAAGAAAAAAATTATAAATAAAACTCTTTGTTACTTTATTTTATTTCATGGCCATCATCTTAAAGTACATTATCATAATTATAAGGTCCATGAAATTAAAAAAAAGAAATACAATTATTGGTTACATATAATTATTGTACAATTCTTTTGCTAACGCAATTCTTCTTAGTTTGACATGTTTATATTTTAATTTTTACACACTCCCCATTACGACACTTGAGTATATACCTGTACATTATTATATCTTTACAATTTTTGTATGTTTTACATGATTTAGCTGCATTGAAAAAAGATAATGAAACATTTTTGTGTACTAACCATAAAACAAGGAATGAAATTTGAGAAGGTTGAAAATTGATAACTTACCATCAGTTACTTTGGTGACAAGAAATATGAAAAAAAAGAGACTCAAAACATAAATAAACTTTCGAGTTGCCACCACATTTTTTCCTTCCTCGCACATAAAAAATAAGATTTAATTTAATATGTAGAAAACATGTTGTCATAAAAATATTGTAATATATCAATGTGTTGTGTTTGTCTCTTTAACACACTTAAAAGGAGATCATATAATAAATTTTATAATCATAATAATTGAATACTTTTTTAATTGATCTTTCATTATATTTCTAACCTTTCGTGATAGTGAACGGAAAAATTAATTTTTTGGGCTATGGTAAAGTTATCCGGATAACAATGCCCCATTGGTGTGAAAACATGTTAATGCATAAGAACATAAAGCAAGTCTTGAAACAATAGTAAAATAAGTTTTAAAAAAAAATCATGTCATCAAAAAGATTACTAAGCTGAGTTGCGGACTAGATATCTCTTTTTAAGACGTTTCATGGCACTGTCTAAAATTGTGCAAGCAGACTATCAATCACGACGTCTGCAGGATAAAACATCACAGCTACAACTATATTAGAGTCCTATTGCACTATTGGAAAGGAGGCGTGCATCAAACACTTTCTCTTCCCTCCATTTAGTGGTGCACGCTGATTTAGAGAAATCATTACAAACTTCCCTTAAACACCCACCAACACGCCATCAACTCCTCATTACTCAGATAATCTCTCTCTCTCTCTCTCTCTCTCTCTCTCTCTCTCTCTCTCTAAACTCATAAAACGCCCAACATTGTTTCATACTATCAACCACGACCCCCAGGATAAAACAGCTCACCTACAACTGTATCAGAATCATATTGCACTGTAGAATATGTTATAGAAATACACTTTCAAATATGGTGTTAAGATCACTCCAATATGATATTAATGTCATTCTATTATGGTACTAAGACCACTCTTATATGGTACTGAGACCACTCTAATATGGTTTTCCCACCAATCTAACCTATAACTTCTCCAAATGCATAAAACATAAAAAATAAAAATAAACTATATTCTTAAGATCATTCTTATTTTTCGAATGGAGACTTTATCTCGATAGGGACCATGATCTTAAGAATACCCTTATTTCCGAAGTGACAAAATTTTTCCGAAGTGACTATGTTCTTAAGACCATTCTTAATTCCAAAGGAACATAGTCTTAAGAACACTCTTTAAATCCAATTGTACACAAAAAGAGAGAAGAAAATATTAGCTCATCAACACAAGTTAAATGAAGAAGTAGAGAGAAAAATTCTTTGACAACTCAAGAGAACTTTTAGTGTAAGTAGAAGTGAGAAATGAGAGTTCTATCTATAAGTGAGGAGCCAAAAATGAATTTTAGATCCAACGACTAAGATTATTACAAAATTAATAGTTTGACCTCATCTCATAAATGAGCAATAATTAAGAAAGTTGAAACGAGACTTTTTTTTTAACTCGCACCGTAACATTTCATGTGTTCCAACAAAATGTGTATTTAAAAAGTGTCATCGTATCATTTAGTCAACGTTCTCATTCACATCAATCATACGTTTCATTTTATTTTTTTTTTGAAGGAATACGTTTCATATTTTTATGCAACTATTTTTTTTTCCTTGGTGATACCAAAAACCCTAGGGGTTGGGGAGGACCATTCTAGATCAGATTACACGCAAATTTTGGCGTTGATTTTCTCTCCACTATTCATCTTGTAATTCAAAGTGCATCATTATCATAAGAATTGCTTGTTTGATCATCATATCATTAACTCCCACTGATACGATCCACTAATAATGGCGTGAAAGAGACAAGAAAAATAAGGAAGTGTGTTGTTTGTAACAAGAGTGGTGCAAGCTTCTTTTGAGAGAGAAAAAACAAATCAAGTGTGTTCTTTTTTTCAAATGACCAAGGAAGGTATCATATGGTAAGTACAAGATGAATTCAATATCAATAGTGGATCGTAGGAACTTGAGTTAGCCATATTAAATGTGGCACTGACTCCATACTCTCATTGAAGGTTAACCTTATAGCCATTGTCATATATCTTGAGTTAGCTTCTATTTCCTTTGCAAAGGAGTTTGTTCTATTCTCATAAAGATGTAAATCAAGAGATGTGAAGGGATTAAAGCCATATCCAATCCAATATTGTTTCAATATGAAATGCTAACCACATCATAACCTAAATTGACACCATCAAAGTACTAATATAGTTTGAATCCACAATTATATACACCTTAGCCTCTAGTGATTGCAAGATAGCCATCACAAACCACACAACTACCACAATTTTGTAAGGTTTTTTATAATTTTCCTCTGCTTGATGTTAGCTTATTCTTGAAGAATCAAATACTACGATAAGGTTAGTGGTCAATGCTAAATGAGAAAGCTAAGAATCAACTTTTGATGTTAATTTCTACTTTTCCTAATGCAACCCAACTATACTATTCTTAACTCGTACTAATCTTTTATCAGCCATTTGATGAGCAGGAAACTCTTCTGCAGAACATGCAACTCCAATTCTTGCAAACATCACCAAACAATTGGTATTGGATGACATTGTTCTCAATTATGCATTGACATAATTAAGCATTATTGTTATAACTATCATATGTTGATTATGGGTTATTTTTGTATACTGAAGTTGTATCTAGTCATTTAAGTCTTTTTTAAATTATGGATCTTATAAAATGCTTTTTTCAAAAATGGAAATAGTAACATGACAAATGGTTATATAATAGTTCAATAACGTTTAATTTATTTTAAACAAAAATTATATTGTTTGTGATTTGAAAAGAAAAATAAGTTTTCCCATTCCTTCTCCTCTTAAACTCTCAATCTAAACACACATGTGCCTATTTTTTCCTCAATTTTAGAGGACAATTTGAACATAAGTGTAAAAATTTAGAGCGCAGTGCCATATAGACAGATAAATGGCACGTCATCCTCACTAACGGAAAAAACTGACAATTGGGGTAAACACATCGATGTTAGAGAGTTTTGGCTTCATAATATGAGAGTTTTGGCTCCGCTTGAAATATGAGGTGTTATAATAATTTTTTCTCAGAATTTGATGTCAAGGTTTGGCTTCATTAGATGACAAAGGGTGCTTCCTCTATTTTGCTTGTTACAAGAGTATGGTATGCTTGGTGTTGGAGAAACAATACTATTTTTGAGGATCAACATTGTCGTATTCAAGATGTGGTGCGAAAGACCTTTTTGTTACATGATGAATGCATTTCTTACTATCACAATCCTTGTTTGTACCCACACTCATCGCGCCTCTTAACTCATTGGATCCCCCCTCCGGAAGGTACACTCAAACTCAATATTGATGGTAGCTTTTTTAGAAGATTTTGGTTGTTTAGGCGTTGGTGGTGTTGTTCACAACCACGATGGAGATTGGATAGCTGGTTTTTCTCTCGTGCTATCCAGATAGGTCTTGATTTTTGTAGTAAAAAAGGTTATGTCAACATTATATGTGAAAGTGATTGTTTGAAAGCAGTTGACCTGATTATTGCTGGTCGTGATCATACCTTGCACACTTATGCTATTGACATCCTTCATATTAAAGATGCTCTACATGGAATGGAAATACAACATTGGTGCATGTTATTAGAGAACAAAATATGCGTGCAGATTTTATGTCTAAGGAAGAATCACATATAAGGTGCTCTGCTCACTGGAAGTGCCCTCTGTCTGGCATGGAATCTCTCATCCTGAGAGATAAGCTTGGAACTTAATTTCTTTTCTCCCTCTTTTTCTTTTCTTTTTGCCTCACTAATTTGTAACACTACCAAAAAAAAATGTCTTGAAATATGAAAAGTCAAATTTAGACGTATACAATATGCAAACAAAGATAATGAAAAGTAAATCACATAAATAATGAAATAATTAATTTTTCTTGACTTGTTGGAAACGAAACGTGCTTATTCCTTCTATTTCTTCCTGCTCAAGATCATTCATTTAAGACCACCATTCTCAACTCTCTTCAATAGCCGCTCTCGTCTTCCCCTCTTCTGGTAGCTCTCTCTCTCTCTCTCTCTCTCTCTCTCTCTCTCTCTCTCTCTGTTTAGGGTTAAAAATGTACTTACGATTGAGATTGTAATGTGATGTATTCGAAGTTGGGTTTCTAAATTTCGTTCAAGTTTTTCACTTTTAACACCGTGTTTTTCAGATTTTCTAGTTTAGGGATTGTGTATTACTTCCATATTCCCTTGGAGGTTTCTTTTTGCTTGGCATAGATTTGTGTAATTCATGTGATTTTTCTCTGTATTGTTTGCAGCTTCTGAATGTTGCAACTGTTTGTTTGTTTTGTGATATTGATTTAACATATTGGGCATGTTTGGATTGGCTTATTTGAGCTTATCTACCGGCATAAGTAACATTTGTTAGACTGTTTGAGGAACTTATGAAAACAACTTATGACATGTTCATAAGCTGTTTTCAGCTTATGTCCATAAGATTTCTAGGATAGCTTATGAAAACAGTGTATAGATTATACACAAACAATATGACTTTATTTTATCCATGATTATGTCATATTGATTATTTTCGAATAGAATTGATTTTGCATTGCATCCATAAATATGATTATATAAAATGGATGTTTTTAACTGTTTTCAACAACCCAGCTCACCAAATTTGTTCTCTGAGTATATGAAATGGATGTTTGGTTTCGGTGTTGATAAAAATTGATTTTGAATGAATAGATCCGATAACATTTGATTATAAACGATTAAAATTGTGTCTAAAAATCAATTTTATAATCAATTTTATAAATTTGTGACGAATACATCAATTTATTTATATATAAAACTACTTGTAGTTTTGTTTTCTTCTGCAAGAGTGTCAATTTATTCAAATTCATCCTTGTTCTTTTCATTTACCAAAGAAACACTTGATTCAGTCTCCTTTTTCTTTTTCCTTTGTTTTGATTTAAAAACTCAGATTAAAATGTCTCGAAGATATGATAGCCGTACAACAATATTCTCTCCTGAAGGACGTCTGTACCAAGTGGAGTATGCAATGGAGGCCATCGGAAATGCTGGTACTGCAATAGGAATCTTGTCAAAAGACGGGGTTGTTCTGGTTGGTGAAAAGAAGGTGACATCCAAGCTGCTTCAAACCTCAACTTCAACTGAGAAAATGTACAAGATTGATGATCATGTCGCATGTGCTGTCGCTGGGATTATGTCTGACGCCAACATCCTAATCAATACTGCTAGGATCCAAGCACAACGTTACTCCTTTGCTTACCAAGAGCCAATGCCTGTTGAGCAGTTGGTTCAATCTCTCTGTGATACTAAGCAAGGATACACACAATTTGGCGGTCTCCGTCCGTTTGGAGTCTCTTTCCTGTTCGCAGGTTGGGACAAAAATTTCGGCTTTCAACTTTACATGAGTGATCCAAGTGGAAACTATGGTGGTTGGAAAGCCGGTGCTATTGGTGCCAACAACCAGGCAGCACAGTCAATTCTAAAACAGGACTACAAGGATGATATCACAAGAGAAGAAGCAGTTCAACTTGCATTGAAGGTGCTGAGTAAAACTATGGACAGCACTAGTCTTACCTCAGAAAAGCTTGAACTTGCAGAAGTTTTTCTTTCACCCTCTGGAAAAGTCAAGTATCAAGTTTGCTCCCCAGAGAATTTGACTAAGCTATTGGTGAAGTCTGGGGTGACCCAACCAGCAACAGACACTGCTTAGCTTGCTGTTCCATGTCATCGGTAATTTTAAATTAGATGCACATTTCCGACGTGAAACTGTTCCTAATTTATTTCAATGTTAAAGTTTGTAAACTTCTCATATCTTGGTGATGCTAAATTGCTAATAGCTTTTTATTGCATATATGCTTGTTTGATTTCAAGGACGTCTATGATACTTGCTTCTGTGTATCTATTTCGGTTTCTACTGATTCTTCTTTTAGGAGCCGGGTCTAGGATATACATGTTAGTATTGGTAGTGTCGCTTGAACTAGTTTATCTATTGATCTATTCTATAACTTATATCTATTATCTATATTGTAACATAAAACAAAGACCTTTTGTGTCACATGTCATATTACCCAGCCCTCGTTTTTCTGTCATTTTTTATCAGAAGACTCGTGATTTTTCACGGGTTTACCCTACTATTTAAAATAAAAAGGGAAGGATTTATGTGCTTCACAATTATATGTGCTGTATAAAATAGCTTGAGAAGGTTGTACAAATGTATCTTTTTTACACACGACACTTTTTTCCAAGCTTGTCATGTGAAATTTTTTGTTATTGATTGAAAATATAGGCATAAAGAAGCTCATTCCATACATCAGGAACTCCTGGTAGGCACCAATGTATGCAATCTGCATAACCATTTGGATTTGATATCTGTTCTTGAGTTAGAGGTTCCCACTGTTTCCTATAGATAGAAGGGTGGCCTTCTTTTCTGTATTCTGAGAGCTGTGTGATGTTAAGCATTTGAACATTTAAACCTTTTGTTTTCAAATCATCAAGCACCTTCTCCACCACTTGCATCATTTTAGGGTCAGTTCCCCTTCCCTGATACCCTTCTTTTGCAATCATATCTGTTTCTTTGTAACAAGTGTCACCCTTAGTAGCTCCCCATTCCTCAGCCCTGCAAATTGTACTTTTTTCTATTACAAATCATATATGTTTATATCCATTGAATATATTACAAGTATAGAGTTTTTGCTCAATGTACTGATATGTATCTTTTGCCATTGATGGATAATGGGATATGCACAATACTAGTTTGATTTGAATTTGATGCATGTATTTCAATTTTTCAAAACACTTTTCTTGAATAACTTAGATTTGATTTTAAATTAGTGATTGTTAAAGGTGGCTTTAGTTGCATAATCAATTATCACTTCTAGTTAGATATGACTTTTATATACATATTGCTTAAATGTGACTGGACTTGAGATGACTGGTCATTATGGAATACAGATTATGTGATATATAGCTTAAAGAGAGCCACTTTTACCTCCCCCAGCCAACTTTTTTTTGAAAAAACTACACCCCTGTATATTCACCAAACACTGTCTTTCTCGGTGTTTTTCCCCCTCCAGATGATTTTTTTTTTTTTTTGACAAAAACAAAACGATGTTTATTCATTCATATTGATATAATGCATGATGGGAATGGTTTTTAACAATGATGAAGTGAGAAAAGGTCTCTATCTTAAATTCAATGAACATTTTTGTTGGCAGAAGCAAAATAATCGATAGAAACAAGATTAAAGCTATACAGTAATCTATGAAATATGGCATCTGTTGCAAAACATTGGAAGAAATTTTCTTCCGAACAAATTAATTAGCTTATGTCTATGTAAAATTCTTACAAAATCAATTATGTTCACTTGTCTAAAAATTAATTCAACAACACAGAAGCATGTGAAATTTGATTTTGAAAAATAAGTTTAAAAAAAATTGGTTGACGTTTGATACAATATTTGTTCGTTTGAGCTAATTATAATAGTTGCTCTTTAGGCATCTCAAATTCGCTTTGGATCGGATCGTGAACCCCTAATCAATTATTCGTGTAAAATTTGATCGGGTCATAACTTTCGACCGACTTTTTTTTTTCTTCAGAAAGGTGAACAATTTTAAAGTGTTTAAAGAGCGACTATCGTTAAAATACAGGATGAGTTACCCGTTAACAAACACTAGTCGGCTAAAGAGCAATTTTTCAAATGTCATTCTCTCTTTTATTTTGTGGTGGCTAATTTGGATGTGACAAAGAATGCCACCATCGACCAAAACAAAGCCTTCAAATCCCTTTTAGAAGAGTCAATCACTAATTGAGTCTATAACTATTCAAACACTCAATCACATTAGTCCCATTGAGACAAATTTAATGACTGACTTGATTCTATCCAAAAAAAAAAAACAACTAATATGGTTGAGAAACTTCATTAAACAGTCTAATGTCTATAATGTCGGAGTCTAAAATTAAATTAATTAATACTTCATGATTTGTGAACTACTCAACTCATACATCTACTTGTGGGATCAAAAAAGGGAAATATGATGGACTTGCCCTTTGGATTTATGAGTATACCTTTCATGAGTAGGTGACATGCTAACGAAAAACAACTGAGTCTTGTTACGATTGACATGAACTTCCAACCAATCAGACCATGTCCTCATAGCCATTTCGTACACTCTCAGCATTTCAACTCTTTTATAAACCCCATTTGGGTCCCCAAATGATCCCCACCTGCATGTGTTTAACTAAAATTGTCAATCATAATCAATTTGTAAAGTGGGTGCATGGGATAAATTATGAAAGTTTTTATAGAATGAATCATCTAATTCATTTCTCAAATTGGGACATGCATTTTGCATCCTTCAAATTATAGGACATTGTTAATTTAGTCTATGAAATTGTAAACATTTTAATATAATCTTTTAAAGTGAAATTTTTTGTCATATTATTCCTTTGGATTAGTTAATTGAGTCCCAATTGTCCGACCGTTTGTAATAATCCATTGAGAGCATATTGATATGAGATTGCATGTTGAAAAACATAATAAACAAATGGGTTAAATATGTTTCTTCACATTATAAATATACCAACTTTTCGTTTTAGTCTCTCTAAAAAAATTCTTTAACTTTTAAGTTCTTCAAAAGTTTTCCATTTTCTCTTTCGGTCCCTTCTTTTATGTTAACTCGTAGGTAGAACTCGTCGAAGGAAAATTTCTCATAGGTAGAACTCATAGTCGAAGGAAAATTTTATAGAGACTAAAAGTCGAAGAAAATTTTATATGATCAAAAATATATTTAACCGTAAACTAATTGAAAATATTGTGTAAAATGAATACATCATGCTCTATACAATAGGTGGAACTCATAGTTGAAGAAAAATTTTATAGGGACTAAAAGTCGAAGAAAACTTTTATAGAATCAAAAGAAAAAATTTATAAGATCAAAAATATGTTTAACCATAAACTAATTGACAATATTGTGTAAAATGAATACATCATGCTCTACTTGCTAACAAATCCTAACTCTTACAAAAGTTGCAACTAACTCATCTAACCAATTACCTAATCCTATATTTCTAATACCGACTAAAACAAATGTGATTGGAACTTTTTAAACATAAAGATTATTTTTAAATTGAAAAATGCTAACAAGTACTCATAGAACATTTGTTAAGGAATCAAATATAATAAAATTATTTTGGAACTGATGAAGTCAACATCTTAAAAGGGTAAAAAATGTTCTTTTTGATACAAAGTTTACTTTTTGTTTTCTTAACTACTGTCACATACTAGTTATCATGGTCCTTTTAAATGTTATTAATTTCAGAGATTTTATATATAGACACACACTAACATATCATATGGTGGTTGGAAATGGGAGTTGTTGACATGTTAGTTGATCAATGAAAGTGATATTTGGGTTAATTAAACTTACAAAACATTCATAAGAGGCCTTCTCCACCAAAGGTAAGTGTTGAAAACTATATAGTCTGCATCAGTCCAATACCTTGCATGCTTTTCAATGGACTTGATTCTAACAGTCCTTTCAGGTACTCTATGGTTTACTGGATCATCTGAGTTTGATTCTACTAGTAATGGGGACCAATAGTTCTCAATGGTTGCATTGTATTCCTTGATTAAATGTGTCAATTAACCAACCATTAGCAACATAATAGTTCAAATAATATCATGACTGCTAAGATTATCTAATTATGAAGTACGGATACGGACACTGACACGCCGATACAGTTAAAAAATTTAGAAAATCGTATAATTCAATATAATTATGTGTCGGTGTCGTGTCGGTGTCGGACACAAGACGTGTCTGACACAGGGACACGCTTTATCCGATAAGTGTATGTGCTTCATAGCTAATTTATAATCAAAGAGCTCTATATATCTTTCAAAAAAACTTACTTTGATCTTGAAAATGTTTAGGGAACCATTGGCAATGGATTGCATGGATTTGAGAGATGAAGGTATTATAGAGTCAACAAGGCAAACCATAGAAACCCATTGACCTCTATTGAGTGAATCCCCTACAAACACAAGCCTCTTGTTCCTTAGCCTTTCAAGCAATGCTGTGGCATTGAACCTTTTTAACATAGAAATAATAACCACATTCCATACAAAGCTCAAAAACATAGCCAACCCTGATTAATCATATCATAAATATATGTATATATATAAACCATAACAACAATCAATATTAAAATAGTTAAATATATTTGTAGTCGCTACAAAATTCACAAATTTTTAAGTTTACTCCCCACAAATAATTTGTTCAATTTTAGTCTCTATTTTTCTTTTATAGGTGCTAAATACACGGGTTAAAAACACTTTTTTTTTGTACAAATTAATAAAAGTAGGGTCAAATTCAATTAAATTTATGAAGGAACTAAACTCAAACAGTGGCAAATTTTTGTTTTCAAAGAGCCTAACAACGAAATTCACACACACTAAATGTGGAGAAGAGGGATGTTGTAAGTTTGAAACCGCCTCAAATATGTCAAATGTCTCTGCAATCTTTTATCATATGAGCTACAGTTATGGAACAAATGGTGGCGCTTTTATAAAACTAAAAACTCATTTAATCCTTAAAAAAATGCCATGCATGATGAGAGAAAGAGAGAAAGAAAAACCTTGGCAAGTCACATTGATGAGGCTTCCATCTCCAATTTTGGTAACTTAGGTCCTTTCTTCCATACTTCTCACAAGCCAATTGATCTGACAAGAAACTGCACTGATTCTCTTTGTATAATGGATAGGTTTCATTATCAAAAACCCACTTACCAGAAAATAAGTCACATTTTGATGAAGACAATGAGTCAATAGAGACATTTACTTTTTGAGATAGTTTTTGTCCTCTATCTTGTGTTAAATAAATTGTTGTGATAACTAAAAGAGTGGTTAAGATGGCTACAAGAGAATGAAAGATGTTTTTGATTCCCCAAGTGTTTCCTATTACTACTATTTGGTGTGGCTTTGTTATTGTCATTTTTGCTTTCTTTGTTTGATCTTCTAAGGGCTAAGGTGTAGCTCCATCATTTCTTCCTCCTTTATGAAGCTTCATTGCAATCGGTTGGTGAAAAAAAATTGTTATATTATAATATTATATTATCTATCCAACTTCCCCACTAAAAAGTAGTAGGTAGAGTATGATGCATTTCCAAGTTTTTGTTGTTCACATAATCCTAATGAAAGTAAATTAAATTGCACTACCATCTAATGATTTGTTGAAGAAATGGTTAAAAAAAATGTAATTAATATTGAATAAAACTTAACAACTAAAGTGATTAAGTTAATATTTAAAGTTCTTTTAGATTAACGACGTTGAATCGAGCAGAAGAGGTTAAACTCTCACAACATAACGAATCAATGTTCGAATTTCGAGTAAGAGAAACATATTCATTTAATATCAGACAATACCTCAAATATGATTACCTTCATACTACAATTGTTTTTAGTAATCAAAGTGACTTTACTTTTTTATATTCAAATAAAATGTGAAGTTCTCTATATAGTAAATTTTACCAAAACTTGAAGTATTACAATTATTGGTATTTGAAGCCAAATCATTGTTAGACATTAAAAGTATATTAATTGATCAATTAGTTAAAGTTTTATGCTGCAAGTAAACTAAACATAACGCATTTTACTATTAGATTATATAGTTTTATCCAAATTTGGTTTGATATTGACTATGTGCAGGCCATGTTTAACTATATATCAGTTGGTTATGTTGTTGACGTTTACACAACCAAAGAACTTTGCTTTGAGTAAGCTTGAAGCATGCTTAACTATATACTTGAGACATATTGTGGAAAACAGATAAGATATACCCTTAAGATCAAATTGTGTTGCTTCTTTCTTATTTAGAGTTTAGACACATACATAACATGAAAATAAAAAAAGAAAACTTAGAAGAATGGTTATGGTAACATAAATAAATGAAGATAGACTTAGAATACAAAGCTAAAAGTATTTGTACACAAATTAAGTAATGGCTTTAAGGGTTCAATATTTTTTGCTTGAAGAATAAGCAAACATTCTTCTTAACTTGGTTATGAGTAACTTTAGTATTGTAAGGCATTCACTTCTTTTATAAAACCTTTACTCCTGCACTTCCCCTTTTTTGGAAAACTTTCACATTCAATTACTTCAATTTAAGCAAGCTGTAAAACTTTATGCTAATAGATGATGAAAAAGGAGGGATGAGAATCTATTATTATTTAATCATACTACTTATAATATTTATTTAAGAGACTTTGGTGTTTTTTCGTCCAATCTTTTTATGTGAAAATCGGGTATTTTCGCACATAACTATCTCAACTAATTTCTCGAGTCAAATTATTTTTTTTATAATCTTTAGCACATGGCCCTTAAAAGAGCATTACTTGTCATTTTCAAGACTTTTGTATGTATGAGAGCCTTGTATGTAAAATCTGTTAGTTCAGACACCATAATCTTTCATTATGAGTCTCTCATGTTTTCTCCATTGAATCGATTCCACAATTCAAACACCACATTTTCTATATTATAAATCTTTTCAGCCTTTTATTTTTTAAGGGTCTAGATTCTGAATAACTATAATGTCACTTGAGAATCCTCGCGAGCTTAACTTAGTTGGTAGGGACAAAGCATAATATATGCAAGGTCTGGGATTCGAACCCCCAACACCACCAAAAATAATGTCACTTGAGAGAATCCTCTCCCACAAGCAATAGGGTTTTCTTTGTCAAGTTCCACAATTGAGGTTAGAAACATATTCAAGACCCACCCCTTCATCATGTACATAGTTATTAGGCTTAATAGCAGTTTTAGCCCCATAACTTTCCCAAAGTTGTGATTTTGCCCCCTTAAGAAGAAAAAAAACTACAAAACTAGGTGAACAAGTAAATTGAATTTCTTCACTCATTCCTCATGCTTCTCATAGGTTTCTGGTTTGTCCAGATTTTATAATCTGAACATGTAAAAATGAGGGGCTTTGCACCTTTTTTACATCTCCAAATTTTAAAATCCGGACAAACCAAGGGCGTTTAGGAAGCATGGAGGTGGAAAAAGAAACATTCACAAGTAAATGGGTACCTAGCACAGACCCAAAATTGAAGTCCAAGCAAAGTTAACAAAAGCCCAACATCAGAATGCCACTTCCAACTGAGAGGATCCAACATGCTAAACATTCACATAATTAAGTGTGATACACAAATAAAATGACATGGACAATTTTATAAGGAGCTTCTTTTTCCATGCTTCGGGTAGATACATTTTTAAAATATATATCATTCTTTTGTTCTTCATATTTTTTGAATTGCAAATCACATATATATACTTAAGAAAATAGGTGAAGCAAGTACAAGGAGCACCAGCATGATGGTTGCTCAACATGCGCTTAAAAATGCTCATATTTCTAAAAAAAACAAAACCGGATCAGAAATTACAATTCGATCTGAGTTTACACACATAAAAAGACGAACAGGCATGAACATATATAGACTCCTATCCATGGAGGTTGAAGATATTAGGGAGATGCATTACATGCAAGATCAATAAGAATCATCAACCTCATTGAATATTTATAATAAATTTTACATAATATATATGTGTGTGTGATATTAGAACTCAAATCACTATTGATGTCAGTGTAAGGTTTAATCATTTGTGTCAATGCAATCAGTTATTGATTATTTCTTTTTTTTTTTTTTACATATTTTTGTACTCATGGATGATAGTTGGTGATCGATTAGCTTTATAATTCAAAAGAAATGAGTCTTTGTTAAGCATTATTGGTTGACATCAAAATTTTGATATCGAAAACAAAGTTATTTGATTTTTTTATGTATTTTTAAAATGTGTGTAAATTATAGAGTATAAAAACTCATAAAAAGATAAAAATAAACACATATCATGTATTACATATAGAATTTGTATTTTGATGTTTAAATCATACGATTTGTTTTACCACAAAAGAATTGAGATTGAAAGGATACATATTAAATAAATAAAAAAATTGATAGTACCTAACTATGGTTTGTATAGTCAAGGTCGACCCAAGGATAAGGCTGTTAAAATCCATGTTTTAGGCTACTATTAAAAACAAATAATTTTTTCTCTAGAAAAAAAATAAAAAAAAATAATTATTATTGAATTTTATAAGTAAAAAGACTTCATACAAAAAATGTCTCATGTATTAAAATTTGTTTTAGACCTCGCTTATTTTTAATTTCTGCTCTCCCCCCTGCACTTTTCGCTCCCACCCAGCAAAACCGATTAAAATACCCCTGCGTTAGTTAATTAAACCAAGTGTAAAAATATGCGCGTCTTAACATGCGCTGTGCAACTTAACTAATACTGGAATTAACACTTGCATGAGTTAACTCACGCTGGAAATTAACACTTGCGTGAATTAACTCACGCTGTGTTACTTAAGTAGCGCAGGGTTAAATTGGTAATTTCAGCTGGGCGCGAGTGTTTTGTGCTGAGAGAGAGGAAAAATCCTTTTTTTTTTTTTTAAGTTTATTGGGTCGGCCCTATATATAGTGACCCATTATCTATGAATTACTTTGTTCCTTTAGCTTCCTTATTTGTTCTTTATTCTAAAAAAAATAGCATTTGAAAGATATTATTACTTGAAGGCTCCCAAACAATTTAAGTATTTTTTGAAGAGCACCGATCGTTAGTAGATGGTACGGATGAAGATAAGTAATTAGCATGTGTGTGGCCCCATAAACCCATTTGTCAGGGGATTGGTTTTTTGTTTATTGAGTCTTCGTCTTTTTTTAAAAAGGATAAATTTTGGTGGAAATAATGATATATAATGAAAAAAAGTTAGTTTGACAACACAAAAGTTGTCTGGCATCGTATATAATTTTATACGATTGGCAATTTAATAATAACCTTTTTTTTCTTTCTATTGTAATTAAAATGAAATTTAATTTATGTATATCTTTATATTGTTGTCTTAAAAGATATCATATTTTGGTTGTTTAAATATCACTATTTTGTAGAGAAATAAAATATCCGATCCTACGATCCATTGCAATAGAATACACAAAACTACCACTTTGAAAATATGTTGAGACTTTAGGCTTAAATATGTTTTTCGTCCTTGTAATTTGGGGGCGTTTTAGTTTTCTTCCTTGCAAAAAAACAAAAATTGAAAAACATCCCTCCAAAAAAAATTGTTTTAAAAAGGTTCCTGGCCCCACTATTCAGACGATTTGGCATGATTTTGGCCACGTGGCAGTTGTTGACTGTGCAACTTTTGCCACGTGCAATGCCACATAATTTTAAATTTTAAAAAATATTTTTAAAATTCTGAAAAATCGTTTTTAAAATTAAAAAATATCAAAATAAATTTAAAAAACATTTTAAAAATTCTGAAAATAAATTTAAAAATATTAAAATAATTTTCTGAAGTTTTTTTGTATAATCTTCAAAAATTATAAATTTTCAAATGATGTAATTTTAAAAAAATATTAATTTCCAGATTTTAAATTTCAAAAATTTATATTCAGATTTAAAGAAATTATATAATTTTCCATTTTTTTTCATGTTTAAAAAAAATCAAATTTTTTAAAATTACTAGCGGAAAGACGGGCACTACTATCGTGCCTGTCTGTCCGCTCTTTCTACTGCGCTAACGCATGTGATTATTTTATTATGTTTGTTTGCATAATTTTGATTAAAAGTTTAAATTTTAAAATATTAATGGAAATTATTGATATATTAATTTATAAACAAAATATTGTCAAGACATATAACAAAATTATTTTTGAATCATAATCACTTATAAACCAGCAAAGTCAAATATAATCCATAAAATTAATCGATTTTGATTAGTTGTAACATGAAAGAAAAAGAAAAAAAAACTTACAGGTTAATTCTAAATTCTGATGCAGAGGGTTGAGAGGTTGAGAAAAACTAAACAATGCAGAAACGAATTATGAACTATGAGAACCCTACTTATTAATATTTAATATAGTGCTAACAAATCTTTTTCTAAAATATTTTGAGTCCTAATATTTTTTTAGAGGATTTAAAGTCCAATTTTTAGCAATATTTTTTGCTCAAGTTTGTTACTAATCTTTTTTTCAGAAGATTTAAAGTCCAATCTTTACCATTATTTTTTGCTCACGTTTTTTACAATTGATCAAAGGCTAAGGAAGGGTAACTTATATTAATAAAATAAAAAAATAAAATTGAAAAATTGTTTTTTGTGGAAGTAATGAAGTAATATGGAAATACTGTTTTTGTGGAAGGGAAATGAAAATACTTGGCAATCTTTGTTGTATGTATTGAGGGGAACAACACAGATGTACAACATAAAATCGGCTCATAAAAAAGTAACATGAGTTTTTCTTTTGTGTTAGTTTTTTGTGAGTTTGATGTGGTGAACGAAGGTAAAAGAGGGTTAACGGGGATGATTAGTGACATGGATTAGTAGTTCACGTATTATTTTATAATTGGCCAACAGTAAAAACAATTCATAAGGAATTGTGTGTGAGTTTTCTCTTTAAATTAAATTTATTCTTATTTATTTGTTACATGTGTTATTTGTATTTTATTTTTTTTGGCAAAGGAGCATCAGCTCATTTCATTAGATAAATGAAAAAAAAGAGTACAAAGAGGAAAGGAGGAACAAACCAAAGACCTTTTCAAAAGGTGATGTATCGAAAGTTGGGCATTCCCAACCTATTCTTGATGTACTCTCCCCTAACAAAGTCAGGAACAGTGTCAAACCAAAATAAATCTAAAGAAGACAAAGTTAAACCAAAATTCGCCAGGTTATCTGCACAAGAGTTTCCTTCCCTGTAAATGTGAGTTGCACAAAACCTCATATTATGAGTTAACTTGAGATAGTTTTCCCACCTATTTCTAAGGCCCCAAGGAACAATGGAGATAGACTTGAAACAGCAATAACAAGTTGAGAATCGGACTCAAGCCAAACATTGGAGAAGCCCATTGAAGAAGCTAATTCTATAGCATTCATAGCAGCAAGCAGTTCGGCATAGAGAGCATTCCCATTACCTAAAAATTGTATTTAAAATAAAATTAAAATTAAAAATTAAGGGTATTTTTGGAAAGAAAAGTCCAAATCAAAAGTGTGCTGAAAGGGGTAGTTTTCTTTATAATATAGTATAGATATAATCGGAATTTTTTTTAATTTTTTTTACTATTTTTTTATTTTTTCAAATTTTTTAATTTCGAAAAATAATTTTCAGAATTTTAAAAAAGTTTTTTAAAATTTAATATTATGTGGCATGCCACGTCAGCGCCACGTGGAAAAAGTTGCACAGTCAGCAACTACTACGTGGCCAAAATCATGCCACTTCAGCGTTTTGGTAGGGTCAGGCACCTTTTTAAAACAAAAAAAATTGCAGGGATGTTTTTCATTTTTTTTTTGCAGGGACGAAAACCATAACATGCCTAAATTACAAGGACGAAAAGCATATTTAAGCCTAGATTTTATAATATATATTGCATTAATCTTCATTTATCTTGAGGACATCTATTTGGTATCAAGGTTTACCATGCCACCCCATTGGAATCAGGGGTGTATCCTTTCAATGCGTAGGCTACCCCAAAAAAATATATTCTTGTAGTAGTTGGTATGTATTTATATCCAGCTACCCCAAATAATAACTATTGAGTTACCCTAATCAAGTTTAGTTGCCGAAAATTAGCATAAATAAGAAAGTAAAAGAATTATTTCATGACTGGTAGATTTATTTGTATCGGTTGGGTACTTTCGGTCTCAATAACAATAATAGAGAAAACTTTTTCAACGGTAAATACTATCAAGACAATAATCATAATTAAACATAACCTATTTGTGTACATTGGAAAATATATTATTAATCTATTTTGTAAATAATCATTTATGGATAAAATTGGCTTCTTGAAACACATTTTGTCCAACTTTTTTAAATAGCTATTATCCATTTTTATCATTTGTTACTACTCTTAGTTAATTTTCATGCATTGGTTAATTTTTGGATTATTTTGATTTTAGTCTCTACAAACACTTACGATTTTAGTTTTAAGATTTTGTTTAATTTTAGTCTTTAATTTTTTGTTATAAAGATGAAATCCAAGACTAAAACCATTTTATTTTTTTGTAAAATTTTAAAAAATCGAGACAAAAATTGAATAAATTTGTTTGTAAGGACCAAACTTAAAAAATTATAATTTATAGGACTAAAAATATATTTTATCGTTAAAATTAATATGTTGGTTTTAATTTTTATTTTATAGTTGGCCCCTGCATAAATTTTTTCCTAGCTTCGCCGGTCATTGGAATGCTCTTAGTAAGTTACTATTGTACGGTTTTCTCTTTTTTTTTTTCTCTATACATTCATATATTTTTCTCATTTTCACTCTTTTTTATTATGATAGGGTTAGCTTTGCGAGAGGGAATGAATGCATGCACCTGCCAAATTACATTTTGTAAAGGAGAAATACTTATACAGACACAACACCAAATCAAAATTATTTAAACTCACACTCATTAAAATATCTATCATTTAATTATTTCAAAAATATATTATTTAGTTCTATCCTCTTTCATACTTTTTTGGGTTAAATATGTTTCTGGTCCCTACATTTTGCCCTCCTTTGATAAATAGTCCTTACATTTCAATAAATGTTTTTAAAATCCCTACATTTTTCCTCCGTTAGCACAAATAGTCCCTGCTGTCAAATAATTAACGAGAAGCTGACGTGAAAGCTAGTGGACACCATTTTTTTAAGGGTTAAATATGTTTTTAGTCCTTATATTTTGCGTGACTTTGAAGAATAGTCCTTACATTTCAATAAATGTTTTTAAAATTCCTACATTTTTCCACTGTTAACAAAATTGGTCCTTGTCGTCTATTGTCACTGACCAGACAAACGTAACATGCCACATAGATGCCACCAAAGACATTTTAGTAATTTCCAATAAAGTGTAGGGGCATAATTCACCTTTACCAAAAACTTTACTCACAAAAATTACAACTTTAACTGCGATCTGGTCCTCACAGCGTGAGAAAGAAGAGGATGTCGTCAGCAGCGGCATGAGAGAGAACAAATATGAGCAAATTGATGGTGGAGAGGACGGTGGTGGATGAGGATGGGTGTGTGGGGCTGATGGTGGTTTGGGAGAAATAGAGAAAACGTGGAGAGATGATGAAGATTAGAGAGAAGGTTCAGTTGAAAAATCAATTATCCCCCTGCACTTTATTGGAAATTACTAAAATGTCCTTGATGGCATCTATGTGGCATGTTCTGTTTGTCCGGTTAGCAAAAATGGACGACAAGGACCAATCTTGTTAGCGGTGGAAAAATGTAGGGATTTTAAAAACATTTATTGAAACGTAAGGACAATTCTTCAAAGTCAGGCAAAATATAAGGACCAAAAACATATTTAACTCTTAAAAGAATGGGGTACACTAGCTGTCACGTCAGCTTCTCGTTAATTATTTGACAGCAGGGACTATTTGTGCTAACGGAGGAAAAATTTAGGGATTTTAAAAACATTTATTAAAATGTAAGGACTATTTGTTAAAGAAGGGCAAAATGTAGGGATCAAAAACATATTTAACCCTACTTTTTTTCCATTATGTGAGTGTTTAAATGACTCATTTGTCTGTTTGTGACCAAACAAATGTATATGTAAGATACTACTTCCTCCTTTATCAACGGGTTGAAGAGGATAATAGAAAAAGCTATAGAACAAAAATATATTAATTTGATACTTGTACTTCGAACTGGGCAAATAATTACTACTTTGACTTAGTCAAGTGACCAAAAGGAAGGAGCAACGGAGAAGCCATATAGTGAAGTCAGTATCAGAATAGTTCCATCAATTTAAAAGTGAGCCATCGTTACGCCAAAATATACATTTGATAGTTGTTCCAGTCTAGGTCAAGGCTCAAATCATGTTTGGGTCTGGTACTCTCTCTCGCAGGTTAATAAGAACCATAACATGAACGCTTCCCTAGATCACACTTGAATAATTATTCTTTAGGACAATATGGGTCAACCAGTTCGGATTCCATTAAATCTTCTCATGGTTTGCTTACAACCGTCCCCCAAATATAGCTTTCAAGGTAAAGGTTCAAGGATCAAAACCGTAAAACCTCTCTACAAATACCAACTTAAGGACATTGATCTAGACTAGACTAGATACACACATTTTGTACCCTAAATTATATGATAAATTTACGGTGCTTACTAACTTGAGTGTTGGAGTGTCATTGCATGTACCACCTCTTTTGTCCAAGAATAAGATTGCTGACAAAGGTCCTACAATCAAAGGTCATCAAACATAACTATCTATCAATCAATCTTAGGTCTGACATGATCAATTGCGCTTTTATTTTGCTTTAAAATAGTGTTTTTAAGAGGTACAAACTGCCCCGTTATACATTGTGTGGCTATTAATAGTGTTTCTAACAGCCATTATGCTATCACATTCCATTTTTTGTGTTATATATAATTCATTTGATACAATTATTTAATAGAGCTTGTTATTCTTTTTAAGGTAACAAAGTTAACTCATTTCATTAATCAAGTTATAAATATTATAAATATAATCAAAAATGTAATGACTATCATAAGACAATGTCGTTCTAACTAACAAAGGAGCCACATTGTTGGTTTGCTTCCGAATGAAATCTATTATAAAGTTTGGAAAAGAGTAGAAAAAATTTACAAACATATAAAATAGCATATCAAATTATGACTTATGGCTAGGTTTACCTGTAATGTTTTGTCAAAAAAAAGGTTTAGTTGTAATGTCATCTACCACTAGTTTGTTATCTAGTTCAATAGACATTCCATTATGCTATCACATTCCATTTTTTGCGTTATATATGATTCATTTGATACAATTATTTAATGGAGCTTGTTATTCTTTTTAAGGTAACAAAGTTAACTCATTTCGTTAATCAAGTTAGAAATATTATAAGATGTAATATAATCGAAAATTTAATAACTGGCATAAGAGAATGTCGTTCTAACTAACAAAGGAGCTACATTGTTGGTTTGCTTCCGAATGAAACTTATTATAAAGTTTGGAAAAGAGTAGAAAATTTTTACAAACATATAAAATAGCATATCAAACTATGACTTATGGCTAGGTTTACCTGTAATGTTTTGTCAAAAAAAGGTTTACCTGTAATGTCATCTATCACTAGTTTGCTATCTAGTTCAATAGACATTCGAGCAAAACTCAAATTCATAAGCCAAAGTAGAGCATGCTTTAGACCTCATTATTTCGCCTCTTGAGGGCATGGTATTCAAAATTTCCAAATTGTTTGTGCACATAAATTGGAGTTAAATATCCGATATCTTTTTCTTTACGAAAACAACAATTACCAAGCCTCATTCAATTCAAACAACGATATTTAGTCTTTGTTTGCGAGTTTGGAGGGAAAGGGAAGGGAGGGTTTGGACAAAAAAGGAATGAGTAAGTAGAAGAAATAGAGGAGAATGGCTTTGAGTGGCTTATTTTTCTTCAAAATATAAAACTCTCATCATTTGGGAGAATTAAAAAATTGTATTGGAGGAGGGTTTTGGATGGTTTAAAATGATTTATATGAATTCTTCAAATTTAATATATGCTATTATAATATTCTTAAAATTAAAAATATATTAATCATAAGCATTAACTTATCAGTCTTTAAACAAATACTCTTTCAAAACATGTGAAATATTTCTCAATTTTTCTCTATATTTTTATCCCCCCAAAGCCCTTCCCCCCCTCCCTCCAAACTCCCAAACAAAGCTTTAGAGGACTACTGTTTTTTCTTCTTCTTTTTTTCCTTCTCTCTTTTTTTTTTGAAGACACCATTGCTTTCGTGACTAATAGTTATTTGTTTTCTATTTTTCTAAATGTATGGCTCTTAAAAAAAAATCAAACCAAGTTGTCTATTAAGAACCTATGAAACCCCGATACGGATACGGGTGCGAGTACGATACGATAAGTGTGTGCAGATACACAAATTTTTTTAAATTTAGAATACGATACGGTTAGGATACATTAACAAAAATTTATAATAAAACTTATATATATGTAAGACACTTAAAGAAAATTAACACTGATTACTCTTCATTATTGTATTATTATAAAAGTTACAATTTTTTAAAAATAATACATGTGCTCAAAATAATTTTTTTAAAAGTTTTTTGATAAACCATATTACATTTTCATATGTTGGGATATCGAGAGAAACATTATTAAAAGAACTCAACACAAATTTTATCTAATGTTGATTAACTGAATAACCTCTCTCGTTACGTTCATCCACAAGAAGTATAATTTTAAGTGGTTCATCGAGAAACATTTATTGATGCATATCTAAAATTAAATCATATACATCTATAATGAATTTTTACAACATTGTCTCACTTTTTTACTCTTCATCTTTTTCTAGGATACGTACATGTGAAATATCTTAAAAGTATTCTTGTGTATATGTGGAGTATCACATAAGTATCTGATAAAATATTTATTAAAAATTAAAATAATTAATTCCGATACTTCATGGATACGTATCCGTGAGTATCCGTAGAGTATCGGTATCCGATACGGGTTCATCTCCGTAGTGGAGTATACAAGGCTTCATAGTTAAGAACAAACCTGAAATAATAACAGATTAAATAGGCTTGTATTTATTTATTTATTTATACAAAGAAATGTATTTATATATGTATTTTAAGAATAATCTCTCCATTCAACGAAAAAAGGAATAATTTCTATAATAGTCAACGAAAACGAAATAAAGGGGTAGGGGTAGAAACTAGAAAGAAACTACACTGCACGAGGATCATGATTCATGAAGAGTATTTCTCTCTCTTTTGTTTAAATATGTTTAACTTATCCCTCCCACTTGCTCATCAACTTGCATAAACTGACGACGACGTACCACTGATTTATTCAAAACTAATCCATGCTATCATATGAACGACATTTCATTTCTTTGATTTTGCTTCTTTTTTATTCGAATTAAATAAACCCTATGTGGCTCAGCAACAGCAAAATAGTACTATTATTATTATGCTGCAACTTGCATGTCTTTTTCTGTCTTTGCGTAAATGATAATTTATTGTGTCATGGATGGTTTGGAACTCAGGGAATATACATTCTTTGAAAAACCCAAACAAAGTCATGTTACAGCTGAATACAGCTAAGCTACATATATTATACATTAATTCTATGTATTAATTTGTTTCTTTTCTGAATCTAGTTAATGTCAATTTAGTAGCTAGTAGCCCAACTTGTTTGTGAATGTGAACAATAATAATGTTGGGGTTGGGGGAGAGTGAAAGTAAAGAATTTCTTTTTGTGTGGGTTTCAATTGCTTTTTTAATAAGTAAAATAAGCTTTCAAAGAATGCATTACATTTGCATTTAAGGTATATGTCTTTGTGAGATGTTACATTTACATTTAATTGCTCATTATATATCCACGTTTATTCTATATTTATTACTTTTTTAAAAGGAAATACACACCCCCTAAAAAAACACATACTCTTTTTTATTATGATAAAATGTAATTTATTTTCTAACCCACCATGATTAAAATCTTTGACCTAATTTTAGCACACAAAGACAACATACATCTTAGATCTTTTAGACACATTGTCAGATTAATTATCGAGTCTAATCATTTTTCTTAAGAGTTAGACCCTCACTCAAATCAACGACTCCAAAACTTAAACTCGTTTTTTATGGAAGAGCTATGTCACCAACTTTCTCAATATCATATCGGTGTATGTAATAATTTTAATCCCACTATATACTACTTACTCAATTCATTAAAAAAAAAAAACTCATTCAAATATATATGATTATTTAAAAGAAAATTTATACATAGCCCCGCTCCTAAAAAAAATTAACTCTTGCTTCAAAAATTTACCTAGTAGCAAGTATATATATCTACTCATGTATATTAATTGCTACATTTTTTTTTTGAAGAGGCTAAATTAGCCACTCAAATTAGCACCGGAGAGAATCAAACCTGAAACCTTGAGTAGGAGCATATTCCCAAATTTCAAGTCAATACCACCGGACTAACCCAAGTGGGTTATTAATTGCTACACTTGGAAATTTGAATTATGATGATGAGAACTATATGGTAAAAATAAAATGATCACATAGATTGATTTTAAGCAAAGTAGACAGAAAGTGAAGGCACAAACAGACCCCCATACCGCAAGTTGCATCCAAAATCATAGCCATCGTCACATTCGCCTTAACTTATGGAAATCTCAAAATTCAAAAGCTCTCACCATTTCATGTGATTGAAACTTATCATTCACATCAATCATCACCAATACCCAAATTACAAAACAACTACAAGTAGCTATAATAATCAACCCACACAAACTCGTGAAAATTAACCCTAGTTTCATTTTCTCGTGAAAATTAAATTAGTACAATGAGAACAAAGATTACACGAACATTACATAAATTAATTAACCCTAGTTTCATTTTCACTTTAGTGAAACAATATTAAAATGGATCACATAACTTCGTAGAAGAGAAACTCTTTTTCTCTCTGGAAACAAACTTGCATAACCTAACAATAATAAAATAAAAACAAAAATATATAGCAACTTAATCACTAATATTATTACAAGTAAAAAATTGTAGCAAAACGAGTAAAAATCATAAAGTTAAAAAATAAAAAATAAAGAGAGAAAATTTACGATGAATTTATCGTTGGTTTGATCTCGTTGAAGCCAAATTCTCAGCAAATTTCGCGAGAGATTGAAGGTTGCACCGAAGAATAGTATCAACAAAGACACATGTATCATCAGTGGTGTTTCCCGGTGGAACATCAACCACGTAAGACTCAACAACCACCGTGCCGGAGCGGTGGTTTCCATCTTCGTCGGAGATCGGACTAGGGTGAAGAGTGGTGACAGAACGGTAGTTAGCAAGCCGGTGATCACCACCGATCATGCTGAAGCTGATGACGTGACGTTCATCGTCTAGGACTTCGAGACGTTCGGTGCTGACGGCGGCGGGGAGGCCGGAGATGACACGGACTTCACGGAGAGTGCCGACGTTGCCGTCGCCGAGGATGACATGGCAGCTTTTGACGAAGTGTTTGTAGGCTTGTGGATTGTCGAAGCGACGGACGACGGACCAGACGGTGGAGACGGGTGCGGCGATATGTTGGATGACGGCGGAGCAACACTGGTTTGGGGAGACTGCGTGGGTGTGGTAGCGGGCGATGGCGTCGGGGACGGTGGTTGTTGGGTTTGGTAACATATTGTGTGATCCGGGTGGACTAAGAACAACGTGATCGTGTACCTGCAAACACTCTGACGATCAAGATTAGAATGTGGTCTAGAGTGTTTGATTTGATGATGTTGTGATACTTGATATTTGATATAATTTTTTTTTTTTTTTGAGGTTTGAGGGTTGGAATGTGAATGAATGGATGGTTTTGGTGTTTTGGAAAAGAAAGGAGAGAAGTTAAATAAGTGGAGGTTTTTTGAAAGGACAAAGGAGGAAGGACAAGGTTCAGTATTTCAGTTGGTTTTGTAGTTATTGGATTTTATTTATTTGTTCATATATAGCAATATTTTGTGATAGTGAAGAGATGTACGGTTGGATTGAATCTTCAAAAGTTGAAAAAGGCTAGCCAATTTCATGTGGGATGTGATATATGTTAAACAACCGGGGCCCAACTTTTTATCAAGTGTGCAAGTTGAGAGGATGAAACACATGTTCGTAAGAGATTAAAGGATATGCATGTAAAATTGAAGTAAAATGTTATTTTGTAACAAATGAGGTTGGGTCTAAGAGAAGGAACTGACTACTAAAAGGGGTGTGGATCAAGATTTCAATCTTAGTTGAGAGAAATATACATGTTTAAAGTTTGATACATATTGAATATAATTACCTTTCATGATGAGAAGTTGTCTAATTCATAAATGTGTGAAACAATGTCATTATGGATGAGAATAAGTGAGACCGTGTTAGGCTTTAAAAAGTAAAAGTTTAAAATGTTAAAATATATATATATATATAAAAACCTTGGTTTTAATCTTTCATAAACTTATATCATAGGTATAAGTCTTGCTTTTTGAAAGTATGATATGATATGTTAGTCTATTTCATATGAACATATTTAAATAAACAATTTGTTCTATGTTTAAAATTAGACTAAGGAACTAAAAGACTACTGAAATTATTCGAGGTCGGTTGAGTTTTCTCAATTGTGATTCTCTTTGCTTTAAGCAGTTAACATTAAGGAGGGAGCTACGGACTCACTTGTGAGTTCACTAAATACTCCATTAGAGTGTTAGGTACAATTGTTTTTGAGTTTTGAGATACACTAAGATATTCATAAATAAATGCATAAAGATAAAGAGATAAATTTACGTTTCCTCGACCATGGACCTGTTAAGGCCATATCCATGTAATAATTGGATAACTTTGTTGAATAATGCATGCATGATATTGTCTTTACCGCCTACCTTGCAGAATGTTGGTGACTAAATGTCACCAGATATGACTTGCACATCCTCCAAATCTTTGGTTTTTTGAAACTCATTTTGAATTATGAGTTTCACAATGTCAGCAAGTTGTTTGGAGACATGATACATTTAATTTGTTGTCTAATGAAAGATGTTGTCAGTATCACTGAAGTCTCATGTGTATCAACTGGTTGTACCTCAGAAATGCTAAAAGGGGCCATGGAAGTTGGCATTCGCGGCATTTTGTAAGGTTTCTTTGGTCGAGAGTGTCGTGAATTTTTTGTTGTTGAATATGATTGTTGTTCAATACTCTTGAGACACTTTTCATGCCTGAGGTGCATAGGCCATACGTAGTCCTATCCTAGGGAACTCAATTTTTATAGTGGTAAATGTCACATTTGTAGATATTAGTCAAGGTCTGATAAAATGATACATTTGCAAAAATAAGCTTTTTTGAATGATTGGATTTGTTAATTAAAATGTATGAATAGAGTATTTATAGTGTGAATATTTCGTATTTGCTAAACATGGCCTATAATGTGTAACCCCTATTCAGCTAACTTTTGCGAGTGTTGTATGATAACTCCCTTGGTATTGTGATCGTGACACTCCACATTTCGCTTCAACTTCCTCTCCTCGACATGATCCGTTGACAAGGTCAACTTGTGTGCAGCTCCACCTTTAATTGTGTCGCTTCACTCCTTCCTTGGGAAAATTATTGGAACTGAGGGAAAAGGTTATCGATTATGCATCATTGTCCACTTCCACTATGGGAGTCACTAAATTTTGAGCATTTGACAAACCATGTTCTAATTTAGTGACCTTGATAAAGAAAGAATTTCCTCGTTCGGCTACTCTGGTGTCACCTATCCTTCATTCAGTCGAGAGGACTCTTCGCCTAATTGCTCAATCTTCCAATTGTAAAGTTTGGCTGACATGATAATTATGTTTAGTTGTCGATAGAAATTAAACTATCTTTGTAATTTAACATTAAATTTTAAGGAGTTTGATTATACTACATGATATCATATTTCAATTCAAATTTATAATAACACATTTAAGGCTACAAAAAGTTAATGTAGACTAATAAACTTAAATAATTAAAAAAAAAGTTGACAAATTATTAAAAGAAAAAAATCATATTTACTTAAATAGGCAGCCCTGATAGGCTAAGGGGATTCTTTATGGCATGTAATGTTTCTTTTTAGGCTATATAGGATTCTTGCAAAGAGTTAGTCTTCTCTAATTAAAAAAAAGTTTGATCATTGTGACAAATTGCATAATCCCTTCCTAAATATTTTGTGAGGCCTGATTTAGTTAAGTGTTTTGATACATCACTAAATCCGTTGGTAATGTCGATTGCAAGGGAAATATTTTAATTAAACGACAAAATTGCACCTTATCTAAAAAAAAAATTAAGTTACTTAGTACGAAGTTTTCGCTAATTATAACTAATTAAGTTGACAAATTACTCTGTCGGGAAACATGTGAGACACACATGATGAGTTTTCTCATCCCAACCATATTTTTTTCATATGCATAAGTCAAAAATCAAACCTTTGACTACATATTCGAGACTAGTAGCAAATTTGTTATTAAAAAAAAAAAAGTGGTCAGAAATCAAACTTATGCTAAATGTGTCATTTCATTTGTTTCAAATGCGATTTAAATTTTGATTGTCGTGGTATGAAAGTCAAATTATTGATTTCACTAGACCAAACTTGTATTTTTGTTGGTTGCCCTTTTTTTTGTCAAGTAGTCTAGTGACTAAAGCTCACACAATTTAATTGTAGAGAAGTGGGATGTCCGGGGTTCGAACCCCGACCCTTGCATATAATATGCAATATCCCTACCAATTGAGCTAAGCTCACTGGGATTGCTCTTTTTTATATAAACCTTGTTGGTTCCTTTAAAACTTTTTTTTTTTTACTAAATTATAATTTGTTGCAACTATTTTTTTTTAAGGCATACTTTATTGCAACCTATAGGGTGAGAAAGTATTTATTGATCAGAAATTTCGTGGATCCATGAAGGGTCGAATATAATGAATGATACGTTATCTAAAGAAAGTACATATAGAAATAAATGATCAACTTGCATGATAAATCGTAAGCTATGATATCACAAAATTTTTCATGCCATGTGACATATATGCATGCCCTACCCACCGCACAACCCCATATGCAATAGTCGCATACCCTTTTTTCCACAAGCAAAAGCAGCCTCATAATCTATATGTTTATGTCTCAATTTGCATGAGACCTTTTTATCACTTTAATGTGAAGAGCCAAAATCTTTTATCTTGATTTCGTTTTTCACTTTGTTCATAACTTCAAAGTCTCGAACTATTCGTGATCACCATGCCCCAATTGGCAATGGTCAAAATTAACACTTTGACCCATATTTTGGTGCACGTGAGGGGGGGAAAATTATATCAACATGTGTTCCCACTTGTCCATGCCATTTCTAGTTGCTACACCTACTATGCAATTTTAGATGGCTAAATGGTGCGGTGACCATGAACGTGAACAAATTTACTTTCTTACACTTACTATATATTTTTTCTTATAATTTTAAGTTCACTTATAAAATAGGCTCAAATTTACAGATGAATTTTAGACAGATCAAACTGGTAGACTATGCTAAATAATTGGTGCGTTTCACAAACCTAATTATAATTGGTCAAAAATAAAAAATAAATGTCAATATTTTTGGTTAAATTAACTTAGGAAAATGCTAACAATTGTACTCCTAAGGGCACTTGATATGGGATTTAAAAAAGAAGTTGTTCACGTATGTAAACGTGAGTTACAATAGATGAGATATTCAGTGGAGCTACCTATGAGGAGCTCCAAGAATACTCTAAAATGACTAAGGTGAAAATACAATGTTTATGCTAGAATGAATGCCCTCTTTCTTTCTAAGTGCCCTTTTTTATAGTCATCACATTCTTGACCTAATGGGCCTCTCTATAGATGTCCAGGCCCATTAGCAAACTTGGTTACTCCTTCTCTGTGTATCTCATCCATACATGACACATGGAGCTGGAGCACGTGCAGCTTACGTCACTTGTTAGTGCAGGACGCGTGGCACACCATGAAACACATCTTATGAGGACCACCACTTTCCCTTGGATAGTAACGTGAGGAAGTGGGAGCTCTAGTTGACCTGAAGAAAAGAGCTGAGTAAGGCATGCTGAAGGATCGAGCTGAGTTACGCATGTTGAAGAGTCTAGCTGAGCTGGTCACGCTGAAGGGACGAGATGAGCTGGTCATGATGAAGGGACGAGCTGAGCACGTTGAAGGGACGAGTTGAGCTGGTCATGCTGAAGGGACGAGCTGAGCATGCTAAAGGGATGAGCTGAGCTGGTGGCGCTAAAGAGGCGAGCTGAGCTGTTCATGCTGAAGGGACGAGCTGAGCTGGTCACGTTGAAGGGATGAGCTGAGCTGGTCACGCTGAAGGGACGAGATGAGCTAGTCATGATGAAGGGACGAGATGAGCACGGTGAAGGGACGAGCTGAGTTGGTCATGCTGAAGGGACGAGTTGAACATGCTGAAGGGATGAGCTGAGCTGGTCATGATGAAGGGACGAGTTGAACATGCTGAAGGGATGAGCTGAGTTGGTCATGCTGAAGGGTGGAGCTCTCGTGACCTGAACACTCAAGTTGAGCTGGATATGTTGAATAGTCAATGTATAGTAAATTCCATGAGGTATAGTCCTTTATACCAGTCCACAGTCCACCAAGCGTCAAGTCTGTGAAGGCGTAGACGTTTGTTCTTCATAAAGTCGACATGTATCAGTCCACAGTCCACCAAGCGTCAAGCCTATTAAGGATTAGACGTTTGTTCTTTATATGGTTGACATGTATCAGTTCACAGTCCACCAAGCGTCAAGCCTGTTAAGGAGTAGACGTTTGTTCTTTATATGGTCAACCTATTCTAGTCCACATAAAGCTGGATGTTTAAGTAACCATTTTATCTCCATTGCCAACTTGGCCCTTACCGTCACCATGGCTAAATCCACCACTCTTTTCACCTTCTCCATGATAGCATAGCGGTAAACCTTGATAAATTTGCCTAAGGGTCGGGTTTATACCGATACTCGCTCAGGTCTTGAAGGCGTAGCTCTGCTCGGCTACCCTTATTTAGACATCAAGGAAAATCTCTAACGGATCAATCCCTATAAAATAAATTTGCCTAAGGGTCGGGTCTATACCGATACTCGCTTAGGTCTTGAAGGCGTAGCTCTGCTCGGCTACCCTTATGAGAACGTCAAGGAAAGTCTCTAATGGATCAATCCCTATAACGTAAATTTGCCTAAGGGTCGAGTCTATACCGATACTCGCTTAGGTCTTGAAGGTGTAGCTCTGCTCGGCTACCCTTATGAGAACGTCAAGGAAAGTCTCTAACGGATCAATCCCTATAACGTAAATTTGCCTAAGGGTCGGGTCTATACCGATACTCGCTTAATGATGCATTCAACACCTTAAAACTTTTAAACCTTAAAACATTAAAAATTGATTTTTTTTTTATACATAGAATTAATCACTTATTTCCATTTTCAGATTATTAACAAATGCCATAAGGGCATTTGTTAGCATGACTCATTAACTTATTGAATGAAAAAAAAATCAGTTATCTTATTTCAATTATACCGAAGTTGTTCGTCTTTCTTCCCCAATAATTTGTTTTTAAATATAATCTTCCCCAATATTAATAGCTCTAGGGTTAGTGGTAATTTAAATCATACGTGTGAATTTGTGCAGAGCAATGCTTTGGCTTTAATTGGTGCCTCTGCAAGGTCAGTTTGTTTCCCCTCAATACCACTTGGATAGACCTTAGACTTGGTATATTGGAGAATGTTTCTCACAAAGTCTCAAGTTCGACTCATCTAGTGCCAATTTTAACAGGCTAGTCATACAAAGCAAAGCCATGTCTTCAAATGGACTATGCAGCTTGACTTAACTCACGCAGGTTATATGCCCAACGTTACTTAACTCACGTTTCTTTGGTCGGTGGTCTGCACCACATAAAACATGTGTTTTGGACGGTGGTCGACTGATAAAACTTGATTTTACACATTTTTTGACTCACCATTATGGGTAGTTGCAACCTATGCATTCATTCCCCCTATAAATACACTTCCAACCTTCACCATTTTTCACACCATCATCTCACACTCTCTCCTCCTCTTCCTTTTACACCAATGTGTTTCCATCATTGGTCTTTCATAGAAATAGGCCTCTTTGAAAATGTTAGGGATTGTATGAATGATCAATGAGGATGACAACACACTACAAAGAAATGAGGTTTGTCTGGGTGCCATGTTGGTTTGTTTGGGTGCAAGATTGACCCTTATGGTCTCTTTTGCCTTAGACAAGAAAATACTTTATTGTAAATGTATCGATATAATAATAAAATGAGATTTTATGTGTATCAATTTTGTTCTTTTATTTTTGTTTATATTTGCATTTATTTTACGATTTTGGCGTCTAAAAAATATAATGTCTTCGAAGACTAATTAAACACAGCGTGAGTTAACTCACGTTGATCTGTATTTTGGTACATTTTATGTTTTTTGATATGCCGCGCATTTTGGTACATTGGTATTGAATAAATTTGAATAAAGTTGTGTTTTGAATAAAGTTGCGTATTGGATAAATTTGAATAAAGTTGCACAAGTACACAAGCAACATAACATAAAGATAAATTGACACATTATAGAACACTTACGAAATAACTAAATTTGAACCAAATTATTCCCATGTTGAAGAATCATATATTGTATTAAATGAGTAAAATACAAGGCATTTGAGTAAGAAAAACTTTTATCTATGATCGATATATGCAATAAACCATACTACTATTTCATTTTTTTGTGTAGTATGTTGGATTTTCATGAGACAAAATCTGTAATGCATCAATAGAGATTACATAACCAAGATGTCAGTGTCTGTGCCATGTATCTATAACAGTTACACACACAAATTCAACAAAAGAGAAGCTACTTAAAATCTATAAGAAGAATAAATAATTGCATAAAAAGGAGAATTTACTGAGAACAGAATTAACATAAACCAATAAAAAATTCAATGATCAATTTGCATAAAAAGGGAAATTTTCTGAGAACAAAATTGACACAAACAAATAACAAATTTAATAATCAATTAATAAAAGTAAAGAGGTAAAACAAATAGTAAAAATCAAACGAAAAGAAACATAACTACTATACATTCAGTCACAAACATAATTAACCACATTCATCAATGGTATATTGTTTGGATACAATTATTATTATTAGCTAATGTCTCAGAACTCATAAGTTAATAAAAGAGTTATAATACTACGAATACATAAACTGTAAAATACCATAGTAGGAAAACAAAAGTATTGTATTATTCTATCTTAAGCATTGAAATATCTTAGAATATGTCTTTGCTTGGGTAGAAAATATATCTGGTGTTTGTAAACACCCTCTTCCTAGAAATCCAAGTCTAATGCTTCGAATTAATTGACATTTTGTAATTGGGGGGTAAGAGTTGTTGACTAACAGAAAGGACTCTTCAATCAACTCAAAAAAAGGATTGACAAACACTGATCCTAAGTTTCTGCCACTAGATTTCTCGTGTGTTCTACATGACATTAGCAAAACAATTTTATTGTACTTCATCTAAATAACTCCACAAGCATAACACGCACCAATTACAAAAGTGACGGCAGAGCCTTCACGTAGCTCTTTCAAAGCATGCTTTAACATCTCAAATGCATTGTTATAAATAAATAAATTAGTAAAATGTTTTACACTGTTTAACAAAAAAACATGAACTAAGATTTGTTTTAAACATACGATCTAGTGGTAAACCATCAACACCAAGAATTAATTTTTGCTCGTTACCTTCACCCCCACCATGGCAACTGAAAAATACAGCTTATGCATGTCCAGACTTAGTCACCTTAAGTAAACCAATTATCTTGTTTAGAATTTCTTGACTAGTAAGAACACAACGAAGTTTATTTTTATTTTTGTCTAACATCAAATGTATATTCTTCCCTTCGAAGCCGAGATTTTGAAGGAGCTTCTTAATCCTTTCGCAGACATTATGCATATAGTTCATATTCACATCTTCATACCTCAATCCGACAAGAGACGTCCGTTTTGTTGTACTGGATAAATTCGAATAAAGTTGCACAAGTACACTAACAACATAACAAAAAGATAAACTGGCACATTATAGAACACTTTCTCAATAACTAATTTTGAACCAAATTATCCCCCTGTTGAAGAAACATATATTGTGTTAAATGAGTATAATACAAGGCATTTGAGTAAGAAAAACTTTTATCTATGATCAATATATGCAATAAACCATACTACTATTTCATTATTTGTGTAGTGTAGAGGATTTTTATAAGACAAAATCTGTAATGCATCAACATAGGTTACATAACCAAAATGTCAGCGTATGTGCGATGTATCTCTAACAGTTATACACACAAATTCAACAAAAGAGAAGCTACTAATAAAAGCTACTTAAAATCTAGAAGTATAACAAATAATTGCATAAAAAGGAGAATTAATCGAGAACAGAATTGTTACAAACAAATAACAAATTCAATAATCAATTTGCATACAAATGGAAATTTTCTAAGAAAAGAATTGTCACAAACCAATAATCAATTAATGAAAGCAAAAGGTGAAACAAATAGCAAAAACAAAACGAAAAAAAAAACTTAACTACTACACATTCAGTCACAGACATAATTAACCACATTCATAAATGGTGTATTGTTTGGATACAATTATTACTCTTGGCTAATGTCTCACAACTCATAAGATAATAAAAGAGTTTTAATGATACAAATACATAAACTATAAAATACCATAGTAGGAAAAGAAAAGTATTGTATTATTCTACTCGAAGAATTGAAATATCGAGAATGTGTCTTTGCTTGGGTAGAAAATACACTTGGTGTTTGTAAACACCCTCTTTCCATAAATCGAAGTCAATGCTTCAAATTAATTGACGAATTGTAATTGGGGGATAAGAGTTGTTGACTGATCAAAAGAAATCTTCAATCAACTCTAAAAAAGGATTGACAAACACCAATCCTAAGTTTCCGCCACTAGATTGCTCGTGTGTTCTACATGACATTAGCAAAATAATTTTATTTGACTTCATCTCAATCAGTCCACCAGCATACCACGCGTCAACTACAAAAGTGACGGCAGAGCTTTCAAGTAGCTCTTTCAAAACATGTTTTAACAGCTCAACTGCACAATTATAAATAAATAAATTAGTAAAATGTTTTAACACCGTTTCACAAAAAAACATGAACTAAAATTTGTTTTAGACGTATAATCTAGTGGTAAACCATCAGCACTAAAAATGAATTTTTGCTCGTTACCTTCACCCCCGCCATGGCAACTGAAAAATACAGCTAATGTATCTCGAGACTTAGTCGCCTTAAGTAATGTATCTTGTTTAGGATTTCTTGACTATCAAGAACACGACGAAGTTTATTTTTATTTCTATCTAACAACAAATGTGTATTCTTCTCTTCGAAACCGAGATTTTGAAGGAGCTTTTTAATCCTTTCGCTGTGATCATGCGTATAGTTCATATTCACATCTTCATACTCAATCTGACAAAAGCTGTCCGTTTTTGTTGCGTTGGACAAATGAAATAAATAATAACATTTACACCACTAGTTTAGCTTTACCACACCACCTCCATTTTCTTGTAAAACAGATTTAGTTTTACCCCAATCCTGATTCCCTATATAAGAAACATATCTTATTGTAATTGTATCTATATAATAATAAAATGGTGTATCAATTTTGTTCTTTTATTTTTGTTTATATTTGCATTTATTTTATGATTTTGACATCTAAAAAATATAATGTCTTTGAAGACTAATTAAACCCAGCGCTGAGTTAACTCACGTTGATCTGTATTTTGGTACATTTTATGTTTTTTTATATGCCACGCATTTTGGTATTGAATAAATTTGAATAAAGTTGCGTATTGGATAAATTTGAATAAAATTGCGTATTGGATTAATTCGAATAAAGTTGCATATTAAATTAATTCGAATAAAGTTGCATAAGTACACAAAATCAATTCAAAAAATACACAATTTTATCTAGTTTTAATTTCATCTACGTTACATTATATTCTTCCTAAATATGCGGTATCATCATTATGTTGGGTTTACATTATATTATTGAAAGTTTGCATAAAATGTTGGAATTGAAGTGTCATACTTAATGTAAAGATCTACGACGCCCTTCGAAAACTCAAAAGAATTGATATAACACATATTACATACTACCTAATAAGTCATACAAATTCTCCCATCAAATTCCCTCATATAAGATGAGTAGTGACAAACATGATTGTATTTCAAGAGGTTGTTTTGAACTTAATCTTACTGCCCTGCCAACTGACAAGTTTTAATTGACAGAGGAGCATGATCAAACACAAAACAACATGTTAGAGGTGCATTCCCTTATGTCCCACTCATCTTAAACGAAAGAATCTGATGAAAGAATTTGTACAACCTTTAGTTAGAATACAACATATGTTTTATCCATTCTTTTGACTTTTCAAATAGGCTTGCAAATCTTTACATTTAGTATAAGACACTTCAATACCAACATCTTCCGCAAACTAACAAGATTGGAAATAAATTCCAATAAATAAATGAAAAACACAACATAAGTTATTTGAAGAAAAAAAATCAATTCACGATTATCAAGTTCATGATAAAGGGAATCAGTATGAAGTAAGGCCAACGATAAAAATAAGTTGACTTTGTTATTACTTAATTACCCGCAAATTTGAATTGCTAAAATCGCAACTATCACTATAGCTGAATTCAACAAGGTACAAACAAGAGAAATCATGAATTAACGATATAAGGATGCTTAATAATAATCGATGAAAAGGAAAACGAGCCGAGAAATCCTTAACAACATAAAAGCTATTTCTTCAATGATTAAACCCGATCAACTCTACTAATTTATAATGGAAATTAGGGTTCTAAATCATATAATATTAGGCTATGATACCACATGTTATAATTTAATCATCAAGATCAAAATTATTATATGAAATTAGAATACACTTACTTGAAAACTCTGATTACTAGATTCGTCGAGATTTAGGACAAGAGTCTTCCTTTGCCTTTCACATGCCCCATAACTTAGAGTTTTCGATGGGGCAAACCACTAATGAGCAGAATAGTCATAGTGATGGCAAAGGGGACCTAGTCTCTCTATTTATAATCGTGCAACCTTAGGTACCACCCATCATGGGCGTTTGAGCCTACACTTTGTTTCTGCACAATTCATCTTAAGTGCCCGAAAGCCCATTATCTATTGATCACTTTTATTAGGGCTTAAACATCATCAAATGGATCACAACATCAATCATTTTTTTTATCAAAAGCAAAACCAACAATTGATTGCAGCCCATAAAATATTCGAAGAAATACTAACAATCGATTGATTCTATAGGTCCGCCAACACCAATTAACATAAATAAGAAAAACCTTACATACACGTTTAGTTTTCTCTTTTTTTGCACACATACACCCATATATATACTAACTTATTTTTACAATATTTCTAATTTAGTCAAAGATATAACTTCTATTATTTTTCTCTTTTTTCACACACATACTCCCAAATATATATTAACTTATTTCTACAAAATTTCTATTTTTTTCATACGTAAAATTTCTAATTTTTGCATAAAAGATGATTTCTAATTAAATCATTCTATTTGAGGCATAAATTTAATTATAACCTAAATTTATCATTAAAACTTTTGATTTTAAGGGTCAACGCGAAACAACAGGTTAAAAAATCAAGGTAATTTTTGTTGGTTGAGAAAACTCCATATAATGTCAAATGTACCTCACATTATATTGAAAAAATAGCTATTCACTATGCACAATATCAAAAGACAATAAAGTATATGATAAAGATTCAAAAAAAGGACCATTTTACTTGTTCCCAAAGTGCACATGACGGTTAAAAGAAATTGTTTTGAAACTTATTGCAAATGATAAAATTGTTTTGGTAAAGAGAATTTAAATTAGGAGCTCGAAGATTTCTCAAACGATCATGCCATAATTTTTTGGATAAAGTGGCAAAGGTGAATCGTCGTTAAGTTGTAGTGGGTCGTTTTATGGATATAGGATAAAGCTCATCCAAGTTGTTACAACTCATTAAAGGCATTCATGTAGAAAAATCTTTCACTAAAAAACTGAAAGGATCAAACTCAACAGAAACATCATTATCAATGGTAAATTTTTTAACAAATATGAGATTTTTAATTATTTTTGGTACATACCAGACATTGTTTTGGGTTAGAGGAGAGCGATATTTATTTAGTAATGCATTTCCACAACCGATAATTGAAACATTATAAACACTACCAACAATAACATTGTTACTCATATTGGAATAAAATGTAATACGCTTAAATGCACTCTTCACCCCCCCTATGTTTCAAAAAGTTGCGATTTTGGCCCCCTTTTAAAAAAAATGGATATTTTGACCCCCTCCTAACTTTTGGCTCTCTTTTGATTAGTTGATTTTGATGGAGATTATGACAATTTCTCAGTCTCTGATGGTGTAAACTGGCATGGCGATAGAAGGATGCTGATAAGTGGAGTCCAAACTAACATGGAGTAACTTTTGGCCCCCTAAAGAAGAATCCACTTATTTGTTTGGACTCCACTTATCATGCCACTTTGGACATCATGCAAGTTTGGACTCCACTTGTCAGCATCATTCTATCCCCATGACAGTTTACACCATCAGAGATTGAGAAATTGACATAAAATCAGTTAATCAAAATAGGACCAAAAGTTAGGGGGTCAAAATATCTATTTTTTTTTTATAGGGAGCCAAAATCACAACTTTTTAAAACATAAGGGATGAAAAGTGCATTTAAGCCATTACCTCTGTTCACCGTCATGTAAGATGTGGTACATGTGTCCACATCATTCATCATCTAGAGGAGAAAGAGAGACACGGTTCATAGTAGCTTAAATATCAGTTGGTGCATATGAAAATTGTGCAACCACTACATGTGCTTGTTGAGGTTTAAGCCCACGATTTCCTAACTGGTGGTGAGGAGTGTTCATATGTTGCCATTTTCATTAAGCTCATACATATAATTATGATACCAAAGTTTAGTGATACCATATTGAACTTTCTGTCTTGTTTCATTCCTTTTATACCAAAGTTTCTAACAATGTTGTTCAGGGACTAGCAATTCCCCATTACAAGGTGAATAAACGGGATGTCCGGAGGTGAATATAACCCCGACCATTTATATATTATGTATTGCCCTGCTAAGTGAAGTAAGTTCATGAGAACAATTTTATTATTATTATTCTTATTATATTATATTTTGTACTTTGTGTCATATATATATATATATTTTTTTATCTTTTTTTAACTCAAAACATTCCCATTAAGGATAGGGTCGGTCTTAAGATTTTCGGTGTCCTAAGCGAAATAACACGTGTAATGGGTTAATAGGTCTTTACCCCCTGTAATATAGGTCATTTTCGGTTTTCTCCCCTGTAAAATTTTTATTTTGATTCACCCCCTGTAAAATATTTTTGTTTTGATTTACCCCCTAATAGACCAAATAAAAACCAATTTTTTTTTTCTTCAAGAAATTTTCGTTTTGAGGAATAAAACTTACCAAAAGACTAATTAAACCTAAATTCTTTTGAGGAATAACTTGTCAACTATTGTAGTTCTAACTGACTTTAGAGATTACCTTTAAAAAAAAACAAGAAATTTAGAGACTAGTCTCTACAAATGCAATTGTACATAAAAATATTCGGCTAAAAAAATACATTCTTTCGACAAAAAAACATTCATATGGTTTTTTTTTTTTGAGGGAACATTCATATGGCTATGATGTATACTTTTTTTATACATATATTCATGAGTTAATTAAGTAAGTGGTCCATTTTTTTTTTTAAAGATAAGTAAATGGCCCTTATAAATATAAATAATTTTGTTTTTAGTTTCCACAAATAAAATCACACTTTTTAACCCTTTCTTTAACATTTTAGGACCAAAAATACTGACCATTTTTTTTACAAGGATTTAAAAATGTTGATGGAATAATTTACAAGGAATAAAAATGTTGACAAATTTTTTTATAGGAACTAAAAACTACAGTTTTATTTTGTAGGAAATAAAAGCAAAATTTTGAATATTTATAAAGACTATTTACTTAATTAAACTTATATTCAATCAAACCACATTATTCCGCCACTTATTAAAGCAATTTTTAAAAATATCCAAATTAATTTATTGGTGTGATTATGATTTGATTGAATTTATACTATAATACTAGTCATGAATTTTTAGCCCCATAACCTTAACTCACATGGTAAGTGATAATGCATAATACATGCAGGGTCGAGAATCGAACGTTGAACACTGCACTTATTCATCTTTAAGGTAAATTTATCTGACTCTTATGCTACTTGACAAAAAAAAAATCATAAATTTTTATATACCAATTTATAAAAGTTAATCATTAATTGTATTAAATAAAAATAAAAAAATTAAGAAGAATGGTCTGAAAAAGACTAGTCAGCATTTATTATTATATTTATACATTTAGAATTGTAAGAATTAAAAAAAAAAAAAAAGTTGTTGATTCCTTTGATAGAGAGAAGAAGAGTGGTGGGTGAATCTGGGTGTGAATGGATCAGGTATTGAACAAGGTTGGATCTTACTGGTTCAGCAAGAAAGCCAACAAGGAACTCAACTCTGTCGGTGATGATATCAACGTACGTACTTCTTCTTCTTCAAACCCTACTCTACACCCCCCTTTTACTCTTTTTTATTATTTGCTAAACTTCACTTCAATTTTGCCATGTCTTGCTTAAAGATTCTTGAATTTTAAGCATATTTGTTCATTATTCATGTGATTGAGACATACATACATAAGCATGTCCTTTTGGGATTCTGATTCGGATTCCACTGTGCGAGTAGTTATTGATTTTGGACTAGAAATAGATTTTCTGTGGTCAAATTGTGACTGGTTAACTATCTCAGATTCTCAGTTATCTGATTTTAATTGGTGGTTTACAATCTTTTTGATTTATTTGTCGAATTTTAAATCTGGACCGACTTCCTTTGACCGAAGAGAATCCAGGTCCAATTTGGCCGTACGATCTCAAATCAATGATGAAGATTATTTAATGATAATTTGAGTCTATTGGTTTCCAATCGATGGTCGAAATTAATTACTGTGTGCAATTGCATGATGTTTTACTGCTGTGAATCGAGATATGTTCTTTTGGGATTTTCTCTGGATATGAAACTTAATTGGAAGATTAAATTTCGTATGGTGTTTTTTTTATATATATAGATAAATAAATAAAAGTTTTGGGGGAGAACTGTAAAATTTGGATTATTAAGAAATTTAGCAGTTTGTTAATGTCTGATAATGTCAATGACAGCTTTGGTTGTGGTTGGTGGGGGGTGGGGAGGTGTAACTAGGTGCTAGAAGCTTTGTACATCATGTGACTTTAGAGGAACTCACATTGCACCTGATTTATGTTTATGTGCCAGGACTCCACGTTTTTAAGCCTACCAATCTAGCGGGTTAAACATGTGGATCATTGGTTTATCGATTTAAAACAGGCGATAAAACAGTGAGTGTATCATAATGTTGCATGAATTCTAGAATGTTTTTGTTTGTGTATCAGTAAAAAGGGGCCACCCTTTGGAATCAAGCTGTTACCTTGATCAATTTTTGAGTTTGATAACGATGTAAAAGTATTAAGTGGTGCTGGTTACCGTGACTGTATTTCTCTTCTGACATCTACTTATGAGTTTACCAATTGGTGTTTGTTGATTTCCCTTGTCGAATACTTGGTGTTCTTTATTTAATAAGCCAGATGTATTTCATAGTTTGTTCGAGTTTATTTTGCCTCTGTTGTAAAATAGTATGTGTATAAGCAGCTCTCAGATTTTGTATCGATGTCAGATTTTTAATGCATAGTATGTGGTTTTAGTGAATAGAAATTAGGAAGCCTAAGGATAAATGTGAGACTTTGGCGTTGGGCACAGGATTATGGTTTAACACTGACATTAAAAAAATCATTTTGAAGCAAAATCTGTCTGTATAGATTGTACAAAGAAATTATGTAACTTGTGTCTATAGATTGATATATCATTTGTGTAAGATTAAGTTTCTAGTATCGGTTAGAGAAGTTTCTGTTTAATGCATGATAAAAACAATTTTGAAGCTGATGCCTGAGAGGTATTTGTCCATCTATCTTTACTGGACATTTGAAACTTTTCACTTTGTAGGGGAAAATATGTTGGGTTGTTAATGACTTAACAATTGCCTTGGTTTTCTAGTTCTTTGTTGGTTAGATCATAGATTATTTCTTTGATCTGAATATGAGGGAAGGTGCAATGTTCAATATTGATTTATCTCCTTTGCTGATAATAGAAGTTATTTGTAAGGCTTAGAGGCTGTAATGTTTCCATTAGACTGTATCAAATGTTGAAAAGTAGATTTCGTTGCTTGATTGGATGTTTATTAACACTCTTCCTTTGTTTTTTTTAGTCACTATCAAGCAGCATTGAAGGAGGAACCAAATGGCTGGTCAACAAATTAAAAGGTTTGTATCTCTATTCTCTGTAAGTTTTCTGTGTTTCTCAATCAGGTTACTTTGTTCTAAGTTCTAACACTAATTAAAAAATCAAATTTAAAAAATATTCTACTTTGATTAAGGCCCTGTTTGGTTAAACAGTTTAATTTAGCATTTATCATATAACTGCTTATCTATGAATTGTTTCTATAATTAAAGATAAAATAAAGATAATATAAGCTATGGTTTATTTGAAATAAGCTGAAAACAACTTGTAGACATGTCATAAGCTATTTTCGTAATTTCTCTCATACATTCTCAAAGATACCTATGCCAGAAGATAAGTTCAAATAAGTCAATCTAAACATACCGTAATTTTACAATCTAACATGTTAAGTAATCATTTTGCAGGAAAGATGCAAAAGCCATTAACAGAGTTGCTGAAGGAGTATGATCTACCAATAGGAATCTTTCCCCGCGACGCAACAAACTATGAGTTCAATGAAGAAACAAGAAAGCTTGTTGTTTACATTCCTCAAGTGTGTGAAGTAGGCTACAGAGATTCATCCGTCTTGCGCTTCACAACCACTGTTTCTGGTTACTTGGAGAATGGAAAGCTAGCTGATATAGAGGGTATGAAGACCAAAGTGTTGATGTGGGTGAAAGTTACCGCCATTTCATCCGAGGGACCAAAGCTCCACTTCACTGCTGGCATGAAGAAAACAAGGAAAAGGGAAGCATATGAAGTTTCTAGAGATGGTGTAATTATAGATAAATTTTAAAATTCCGATGTATTGATGATATTGATTAACATCCTGCTGTTAATACTTGTAGTTTGATAATGTCTAAAGTAATGTCTGTTCTTGTGGACCATTATGTTATCCTTTTAGATTTGAATGTTTATGATAATATGGTTGAAATTGAATCTATTTTTGGTTCTTGTTTATGATAAAGTAGTTTCAGTTTTGTGTTTATTCGTTTTTCTTTAGATTTCCCAAAGTTTTTTAGCAATGGGGAACAGTGGGTAGAGAATTAAAAAATAATTAAAAATGTTGAAAAAAAATATATGCACCAGCCGGGAATCGAACCCGGGTCTGTACCGTGGCAGGGTACTATTCTACCACTAGACCACTGGTGCTTTTGATGTCAGGTAGGTTTTATTCATCATACTTAAATATCCAACACTCCAACCGTTAAGGTGGTTTTTAAATGTTGAAATAATAAGAGGTACAATCAAATTCATTATAAGTTGAGACATTTCGCATCCATATTTTCAAAGCCAAGTACAAACTATCAATAGCATAAATTATAGAAGCTAAAAGAGCATAAACAAAATTGAATTTTTTTCATATGTGGCAAATGGTCAAGAATAATGAAAGGTACACGTTTTTAATTTCATCCATCCTCAGCAGTTTTTTGTTCTTATTTTGACTATTTGTGGCCTTTAAAATAACCAATTCAACAACAAATTTGAATTCTCTACATTAAAACTTCTCTTAAGTTTTCTCCATTTTCAATCTCCACCGTTAAACTATAATAATCTCTTTTATTTATAATTTAATTTTCACTTTCTCTCATATTTAATGGTTGAGATTTCATTTAAGAAAACTTGAGAAAATTTTCAAAGGAGAGAATCCAAATCCTCAACCACATGTGAATTAATCACAAGATTGAGAAAAAGTTTATAATAATAATAAATTTGTTAAACACCAATATTGTTTTAAGTTTATTATTCATAAATGATAATTAATTTATTTTCCACACTATACTAATCTCCATGGAACCAAGTAATTGATCGTGACTGGTTTATAAACTTCCCTATAATGAATCTTTTCATTTTTATTTTTAGGTGAAACAATTTTTTATCAAACCATGCTTACCTACTATAAACCGACTCTTAATTACAAGTCCATCTTCCTCTAAGAATAAAAAGTTAACAGCACCAAAAAATACTACATGATCGCAAAATATATGAGATCTTACCTAAATCATAGAGAGTAACCAAATTGAAAATTAATATTAGGTGCATTCATATGAAAATATGAATTAGGTAAAATCATTGAGTTTTGCTACTTTTTAACTTTTTTAAAACTCATTATATGACCTAAGAAAGAACAAAATGTTATGAAATTAAATAAACAGAGAGAATGATAGAGAGAATAAGAGAGGAAGAGAGAATATAGAAAAGTATTGGCGTGTTTGAAAATGTTACAAATAAACTCTATTTATAGGGAAATAGAATAGCTTATGGACTAAGCCCAATAATCTAGTAGTATAGCCCATTAACTCATTTGCTATTTGGACATCCACTATTAATAACCAAAGATATGCATTCCAGAATATGAAATCTGGATTCACATAGGGCGTAAGTGTATTTCAGATTACTAAATCTGGAATACTTCAGCGTAAATTTCTAAGTGGCTGTATCTCCTGTTATGTTCTTTGCAAGATATATAATAAATATTCTAAATGCTTGATTTACCTTTTGCATTACCATAGATAGAAAAAGATAAACACAATTTCTCCAAGAAATAAGACTTTGTAAATCATACACATTTCTCAGGTGGGTAATTAGGCAACACAAATTGTCAATTATATATATTTTCAAAGTTTCACATAAGAAAATATACATATTTCCCATGTAATATCTACGAGATAAAAATCTTGTGGAACAAGAAAGAACCATAATCAAATATATTTGTTCATAGAACAAGAGAGTAATCTTGCAAAATTATAAAAGAAAACAACGCATATAATAGAAGTTTAAAATATTACCTCCTAAAAAAAATTCTTTGATCAAATAGTGAAATAAAATAAATTTTTGATCAAATAGTAATTTTCCAACTCATCTAAGTTCATACTAGTGGAACTTTATGACTTTGCATGTATCAATCATATCAATAGTAATCTTTACTAAATAAATTACCATAACTATGATATCAGTTATATAAAACAAATAGTATGAACAATTCACTTCTGAAAATGACGTTCAATGTGATCTTTCACCATTTTGATCAAAAACCACTCATTATTCAATTGCAAATGTGAGTAATCTTTCAAAAATATTATTGCAAATATTCACTCATTATGCTACTTTATGAGCTTATTCGAGTGGTATAAAAACATATATTGTCTCATATTTTTCTCCCTTTTTCTTTTCATGATCAAACAAATTTTGTAAATTCGTGTTCTGTTGTGATTTAAATGGTGTTATAAATATTAATAGTGGATGTTCAAATAGCAAATGGGTTAATGAGCTATACTACTAGATCATTCGTGTTCTTCAAGAACTTAACATCAAATTTACATAAACGATGACCAAGAAGAATCACCTTTTTTATGGCCTACAAGGGTGTTTGATATTAAAGCATTAGTTCTTCAAGAACTATGCCACAAATCTTCATGAACAATGATTGAGATGATTCATTCTTTAAGTAGTCCTTCAAAGACGCTTTCAATAATATGTTTATTTTAGTTCTTCAAGAACTATATCACAGATATTCATAACCAATGATCTAATAGTATAGCTCATTAACTCATTTGCTATTTCAACATCGACTATTAATATTTATAGCACAAAATAATTTTTGAAAGGAATTTTATTCTAGTTAGGTAAGTGGACAATCGAATGTTTGAGTAATAAATCAACTAATTATTGAAACTTTGAATCGCACTGAGTGCAAAGTACCAACACATTCCAATCCTAAGACACGTGTGAGACATTTGTCCTAAACTTTCAAATAAAACCAAACATCCAACGTGTACCTTAACAACCACGAGCTCGCCACACGCCCTTATCATCAAATCATCCCCCACCCTCCACGTGTTCCCAATCCAACGATCCACACACCATCTCCAAAATCCAAAATCCCCAAAACACCCTTCACCACCATTATTTACTCTCATCCACAAGCAACCATTTTTCATCACTCATGGCTCTTTCTTGTTCTAAAGTTTCATCCTTTAATGGATTTTCTCTCTCACCCATTTTTGGAAATGGTGTTAAGAAATCTTGTTTTTGTGATGTGAGAGTTGGTAAGAAATGGGGTGGTGGAAAGGTTACGGTTTGTGCAGCAACGGTTCCTTTGACTGGGGTTATATTTGAACCGTTTGAGGAGGTTAAGAAGGATTATCTTGCTGTTCCTATTGTTCCTCAAGTTTCTTTGGCTCGTCAGAATTATGCTGATGAATGTGAATCTGTGATCAATGAGCAGATTAAGTAAGCATTTTTATGATCCTCATTCTATTTTTCTTTTGGTTAATTTATACATTTTCATATGAATTAGTATTGTGTTGCTAATGTGAGAAAATTAAGCATATTATGGTTGTAATCACATTTTATTTTTCTAAATTAAAGCTATAACTTTTCTAACCATGTGGTTGGACTAAGTGTTAAATGGTTAATGAATTTTAGTTAAACTCGAATCAATCGTGAGAATCATAGTTATATCTTGATTGGAATAATTTTTAGCTAAGTTTTACTTACTTTGAGGTCGAACTTTAGACTACCAATGATTCCTTGGAAATTGGAGGATTAAAAAAGATAAAGAAGCTAAAACTTTGTATAATAAAAAGCAACAATATATGCGCACACAAATTCGATTTTTCCTAATGGGCAAGTCCATAGCAAAGCTTTAAGCGGGAACCCCGCAAATGGGCGGTGTGATTGGTCCTATCAGTTCTTGGATCAGATGCCGAGTTTTAGAAAAAAAATACAATATATGCATATACACAAAAAAAAAAGCAACACAGAGAGACCTCTGATTTTCTAAAAGAATTTAAAAAATAGTAAATAGTTTTTAAAATTTTCAAAAGGGACCAAATTAGTTTTTTTTTTTGGGAAGGAAAAGGGACCAAATTAGTATTACCAATATTTTTGTCTCATGAGAAACTATACATGTGAGATTTAAAATTTATTGGGATCAAGGTGATATTTTTAATTTTTTAGAGATTAAATAGATATTTTTGTTGATAGAAATTTAGATTTAGATAAAATACACTCCATGCAAAGTCCAGCCAGAATTTTATTTGCATATAAAATTTACCCATAAGAAAGCTCTAGGATCTTATAATTTGTTACTTTTGCTTTTATAAACAATTTTTTTCTATATTTCATTTTTTTGCTTTTGCATGCATTGGATATTCCCATTACTATGCTAAGTGATTTTGTTTTTCATTGTGTGACAGTGTGGAATACAACGTTTCCTATGTGTACCACTCCATGTTTGCATACTTTGATAGGGACAACGTGGCACTCAGGGGATTTGCAAAGTATATCAAACATAAACTCCAAAATGTCTTATCCCTCTTAGTTTATTTCTCAAACAGGTTTTCAATTTCATGTTGCTTTTATTGTTGACATCAGGTTCTTCAAGGAATCTAGTGAAGAAGAGAGAGAACATGCTGAAAAGCTTATGAAATATCAGGTTAAATTAACTTTGTACTTAGGTTAGGGCCTGGTTGAATTGCCTTATTTGAACTTACTTGCTCCAATAAGTACTTGTAAGACTGTTTGGTAGCGTTCATAGAAACAACTTATTACACGTCCATGAGTTGTTTTCAGCTTATTTCCATAAGCTCTTCAGGACAGTTTATTAAAATAGTTTATATGAAATTTGTTTATCCAGACATGGCTTTGATGCTTATTTGCTTGACCAAAAGTAACTTTTCTAAAGTTTTCTTATAATAACTGTCTTATTAATATATCTAGCTCTTATGTACTTGTTTAGAACGTTCGTGGTGGAAGAGTAGTACTTCACCCTATCAAGAATGTGCCCTCAGAATTTGAGCATGTGGAAAAAGGAGATGCATTGCATGGTGAGTTTGTTTGCTGATTTGATCACTGTCTCACACATTATAGTTTTGGAGCTTTTCGTTATGGTTTGCCGTATTCAGTAGTTTACACTAATCTATTATGCTGACTTTTGCTTTTCCTCTATTCCTTTTGTTTCAGCAATGGAATTAGCTCTGTCTTTGGAGAAGTTAACAAATGAAAAACTTCTGAATGTGCATAGTGTAATGCCTCTTTGTCCATTTAGCTTTGTGTTGCAAACTTATTCTAGGAATTCATAAATTATTTGATCTGTAGTTGTCAAGGCTAATCATTTTAAAGATTTTTGAATAACAGGTGGCGGACCGCAACAATGACCCTCAAATGACAAGCTTCATTGAACATGAATTTCTGGGTGAACAGGTAAAACTCATTTAAATCAAAGTATTATGAATCATATAAAATTTTGGAATTAAGAAAAATGAGAAAAAGTTGCTTTAACAATGTTAGGGATTCATATGTTTTTGGCAACATTTTTGGTAATATTCTTTCTTCAGGTTGAATCAATTAAGAAGATATCAGAGTATGTGTCTCAATTGAGAAGGGTTGGAAAGGGTCATGGTATGTATATAACTACAATCATATTTCATATTGGTCCACAAACTTTGCCTTACACATAACACCTATAGATTAGTACGATCTATGTAGCACTGACACTTCACATTAAAGACGTGTCTGGTGTTCGACACATGTCAATGTCTGATATTGACACGTGTGCATGGTTACTTTCAATCAGTGATTCACTTATATTTTCTTAAATTACTATCAGTGTATGTGTTGTATCTGGTGTTCGTGTCTATCTAAGTGTTTCATGGAGTATGATACTTCCTTCCTCCTAGGTGGTGGACTACTCTTAAGTTCTAATGAAATTTATATATTGTGGCTTGCAGGTGTTTGGCACTTTGATCAAAGACTTCTTCATGAGGAACATGCTGTTTAATCATGAATAGCCTTTTCTAGTATCTGTCTACGTTTGATCTTTTGTCAAGTCCTTGGTTGTTTTCAGTTGTAACTTGTAACATAGTTTTTCCTTCGTACTGAGATTGCAGAACTTAGAGTAATGTAATTTTGCTAGTGTGACATGCATAAGGTTACGAGCCTTGTGCAGTAACATCTGTTAACCGCTTTTAATAATCTCTGTCTTCAATAAAAAAAAGAGGTTATCATGTTTTGTTCACTATGTTTTATCAACTTCATGATTTATGTCACTTGAGTTCTTGATCAAAATACTTTCTGGTTTAATATGCTTTATTCATCTTGGAACGTTCAAACTATGAAGAATATGGAATAAATGAAGTACGGACACTCCTCATATTAGATGTGTCTCAGTGTCGGACACGTGTCGTGTCCGACACCTACACGACACCGACACATGTAACTACACTTATTATATGATTTTCTCAAATAATTAACGGTGTGTCAGTGTCCGTGTCATATTCGGTGTCTGTGTCCGTATCCGTGCTTCATATTATGGATAGGATTATGGAAATGCAATGAATTTCTTCCGGTTCATGCTTTATGTTTTGAAAATTGTGGAAATGGAAACAAAATCAAAACCTCAAATATAGATTAATATCAGATATTGGGTTTTACATGAGATTCAAAATTGAATTCTGATCATTCACTTTCATATAGCTCATGACAAAAATAAAATCATGTTGTCCTTGAACAGATCACCAATAGGAAGACCTATTGGTCCTTTTCTTCTTGCAGGCATGTTGAGGAGATGAAGATTCAATCATTTTCCACATCACTTGAATATCTTCATATTCTCCACAAGACTCCATGTCTTTATAAAGACTAACAAGTCCATTTCTGTGTCCTGTATTTAATCAACACAACAAATAAGTAATTGATCAAGGACAAAACATATACTTCAAATTAATTTATTTAGGCCATGTTTGGATAAACATCGTATTTAAGCTCGTATGCACAATATTTTATCGTATAAGTGCTTATGTATAAGATTTTTTCTAACAGTGGAATCATAAGCAGCTTGTTACTTACCTTGAGATTTGAGCCTGAAGTTTGAACTCACTTTACAAAATATACTCTTAAAAGGGTAGATAGTAAGGCTCTTGAAACACCTCCAACCCTTCCAGTTCCTCATTTTTCCAGAGCAGGTATCTTTCAATTCTTTGCAGCCACCTTTTATACATGGCATCTTGCCCTTCAGAAAAATAATATCTAGCAAAACAACAAAATGAATACTGCCACTACAGAAAGCAATATAGAAGAAGACAAGGCCATTTGTTAGCTTTTTGGTCTTCCAATTTTGCAAAAAAATCAAAATATTTAATAAATTTGATTGAATATCCTATTCAAGCAGATACCAATATTTAAATTTATAATGTTACATAAATTTATTTTGGACACATCATTAGTATTTTATGTGAAATATCTATTAGCTTTATCGATAACTAATCTTTGCTAAAGAATTCAGATGATGGTCTGTAACTGATGTTTCCTTCTTACTACAATTTTTCTATCTACAAAACTCAAATCGAGACGTTATTTTGAGATTGAGTCAAATTCCACTCGGATGACGTAATATTGTTCAAACATTACGTAAATTAATGACACATGATACAATTTCTTCTGGTGAGTCAGGAAATTTGATTTGGATTTTGCATTTCCTTGTTATTCTTCTAAGGAATATTCCTAATATGATTAGATCTATAATGAAAATAGTGTGATGTGGGGCCCTTGTATAGCGGTTGGTTGGTTTATCTTCAGTGCCTTTGTGTTTGTATTTGCACTTCTCTATAGTTTAATGCACTAAAATAAATAAACACCTTTGTTTTGGTGTGTAAGAAATTATCATCCATAGACTTTTAATATTAAAAGCCAAAGTGTCCTAATTGGTAATTTGTGGTTTTTTCTTTAAATGGTAATTGGTGATTGTTAACGTTGAAAGGAGCCTTTGGATTCTGTTTCAATCGCTTTCTGAGCATACATATCATATGTGTGGTGTGAGTGCAATTTAGAAGCTAAACCGGGGCATGTTTGGGAACTTCCTCCATTTTTTGTGGGTTAATTTTTTTTTTACTATTATTATTATTACTTTTAACAAACTCAAATACACATGGGAAACCATAACGATGAAGGTCCTCGTGAGCTTAACTTAGTTGGTATGGACAATGCATAATATATGCAAGGTACATGGTTCAAACCTCCATTTTTTGTTTGCATTTGAGTACCTATTGGGATTTCCCCCACCAAATGATTATAAGAAAGGTTCAAGTATGCTAGAAAAGTTAAACTTGCAAGGTCATTGGGAATTTCTCCACTCAAATTGTTGTTAGACATGTCTAAGGATTCAAGATGCATCAAATTTCCAATAGATAATGGGATATTACTCATGAAAGCATTGTGTGACAAGTTGAGATCATTCAGTGCTCTCAAATTTACAATCTCTTCTGGTATTGGACCTTCAAAATGATTGGAGGAGAGATCCATGGAAGTGAAGATTGTTGGTATTTTTATCAACTTCATTTGCATACCTTTATTCACAATTGTGACTGAATCCAAGTAACGACCACCAAATTCGTTCGCACTGACGTAGTAATCAAATAAGTGGTCAGCTACATCATAAGGTACAGCTGATAACAATTTTCCAAGTCTTCTGACAAGAAATTTATTGATAACCAAAAACAGTTTATTGTAACGCATAGTAACATGATTATCAAACATGTCAAAAAATAATGTCCCATATTCTTCATGGATTTCATCTTTATTATTACCACCCATCATTTTTGTCCAACTTCTCAAGAGGGATTTAGGTAGCGTGCCAGTGAAGTTATTGGAAGCTAGATCAACAATATGAAGCATTTCCCAATCACTGGTTTTAGTTGGACATGAAATTGAACCATAGAATTTGTTTGACCTTAAAATCAACACTCTAAGGGTGGAAATCTTCCTTAAAAAGCATGGAAATCTGCCACTGAACATGTTGTTTCCAAGGTTTAAGACCTGTAGCGTTTGGCAGTTGGTTATAGATTTCGGTATTAATCCTCTGAAAAGATTTCCATTCAGATCAAGGAACCTTAAATTACATGAACTTGAAATAGTGTCAGAAACATAACCTGTGAGCTTGTTTCCAGCAAGATTTAGTACTCTGAGTGTACTATTCCTTTCTGTCAAACACTTGGGAATGAAGCCGCTAAATCTGTTACGGGAAAGATCGAGCAACCGGAGACTCGAGAAATTACAAAATGATTTGTGGATATTCCCATGGAAGCTGTTATTTGAAAGGGAGAGGAAATATACAAAAGGGAGATACATATCTATGCCTGGTGGGACAATACTGAATCTATTACTTGAGTAGTCCAAATGGACAGCATATTTTGTGAAAGTAGGAATTTTTCCAACAAGTTTATTGGAATGAAGGTCAAGGCTATATAGATTGGAATTAAGATCATCAAAGGGTCCTTCCAAATTTGTGATGAAATTGTTGGAAAGATTCAGATAAACCAGATAGTCAAATCTCAATATCCAGTTTGGTATTGCTCCATGAATGTAGTTGTTGGATAAGTCTAGGCCATTTAGATGGGGTTGATTTCTCAAGAACTTTGGAAATTCCCTCAACTTACAAGAAGCCAACAACAAATATTTCATCTTCGGAAAGGATGAAAGGCTATCATGATTTTCATTGAAAGTTATATCAACTGACAAATTGTTGTATGAGAGGCCTAATGTATTTAAACTTTGCAGCCTCTGAATCATGTCAAGCCGCATCGTCCCATTGAATTTATTTCCGGAAAGTTGGAGGAAGCGAAGTTCTTTAAGATGAAAGATAGACACAGGAATAGGCCCTTGTATTTCATTGCTGCTTAAATCAACCAACTGTAATTTGGAGGAAGAAGCATTTGGGAATTCATCCAATGGACCGGAAAATCCATTATGTGAAAGTGTAAGATCTTGCAAAAATGGAAGTGTCAAAAGAGATGGAGGAATTTTCCCATTGAGGGAATTGTCACCTAAATTAATAGTAATAAGATTTACAAGTCCCTCCAAATCAGCAGATGAAATGGATCCTGTCAAATTATTGTGCAACAACGATAAATATCGAAGTTCTTTACTCATTCTGAAAGAGGGAAGTGTGCCAATAAAGTTATTGAATGATAAGTCCAAATGAACAAGTTGTGTGAAAGTTGACAGTGACATAGGGAGAGTTCCGTTGAATCGGCAGTTAGATAGGTCTAGTGTAGATAACTGCTTCAAATTGGAAAGAGAACTTGGTAATTTCCCAAACAAATTTGTATTACTGAGATTCAAGGTATGAAGAGATACATCTAGCAGGAAGTTTGGTAAAACATCATTAAGATCCTGATTTGACAAATCAAGTATTGCCAAACTTGTCAAGCGAAAGATCTCAATAGGAATATGCCCCTGGAAGCCTGCATTTGACAAATTCAAAGACCTCAAATTCTTAAGGATGCCAATCTTGGAAGGAATGAGAGAGCTGAAATTATTGTAAGCTAAACTCAAATTCTGCAAATATTGCAGATTAAAGAGGTTTGAATTGTTTAGTCCTCCGGAAATAAATTCCGCACTCAAGTCTAAGCCAACTACATGGCCCATGATGCATGTTACTCCATTCCATTGACAGCAATCACCACTTTGATTCCAATGAACCAATTTTTTGGACCTGGCAGTGTTGGATATAAGGTTGTCCTTCAAATGGAGCAGTAGGAGTTGCTGAGGGTCAAGACAATGGCTTGTTGCTGCTGCTGCTACATCAGTATTGATTGTCAAGATTATCAAGCAAAAGGGTATGGAGAATGGCAATAAAGCTTGATGGATTCTCATTTCAGATTAATATATTATATACTCAATCACTGGTGGTAGGTTAAGACGGATAAGGGTTGAAGACGCAGCTTTAATGTTTGAATGTAATACCCTTTTATAGACATTCAAAAAATTCAGTCATTGTTGTCAAGATCATGTAGGTCTGAGTCTAACACCAATGCAGAAGTTCCTTTCTTGCATGACTAATATTTATTTATTATCAGTTTTTGAATTTCACAGATAAAAAAAATGCTTGATCAAATAAGTAGTAATAACTGTATATTTGCGTGAAGGAAAAAGCTATCAAATAAAAAATGACAAGTGTAGTTTCTTGTCCAAGTTAACAATGGATTATCAAAAATAGTCCACGCTGAATACATTCTATAGAAAATATATATATAAAAAAAAAAACGAGTTGACTTAGGATGTCTTGGCGAGTTAGATTTTGGAAGGGAAGACTTTGAATGGCTAAGTTTATATATTTCAAAATGTTAACCATTCAAAGCCCTCCCTCCAAATAATGTTGTTCTTGCAACAAGAGAATTGTTCTACGGCTGCTGAATATTGAATAATAAAACATTATTTTCATTTTATATCCCTTCTATATTTAAGGTAATCAAACGACCACAAGTGTAACCAATAAACTAAAGCTTCAATTCTGTCTATGTGGTCAAGTCAAATTTTAAGAAACACGGTTAGCGTCTATGTTGGAGGAACAACATATACGTAATGCTATTTTATGATGATGATGATAGTGATAGTTTTCAACCTCAGTGAACCAAAAAGACGTCTTGACCCCAAAAAAATAAAATAATTAACCAACAGATATTGATAGCTTCCTGGTCTGTTTTTTCTGGTTGTTATTACTTATTCAGTTTTTTTTTTATAAACTTTCTTTCACTTGTTTTCTCACTAAGTACTGAACAGAGTTAATACATGATGAAAGAATACCAAATAAAAAATATGTAACTTGAAGCAAAATGGGAGAGGAGAGCATAAAACTGCAACCTGAAGCAACATTGAGCACAAGAAATGCCATCCAAACAAAATTAAACTCACATCAGGCCTAGTTCATAATTGTGATGTATTAAAATCAAAATTGTGATGTCATATTAGCCACAAAATAGTCTCAAACAATCTAAATGGCTAAATTTTCCAACAATATAATGCAATCAAATTTAAGCAGCGGCCGCCTGTTGAGAAGCAGCCATCCGCTTCCTAGCCTCCTCAATGACAGTCAATTTGATACCTTTGCCTTTGGGAAGAGACACCCAAGGTTTCGTCCCTTTGCCAATGGTGAAGACATTACCCAATCGGGTTGCAAACTCATGACCAGTAGCATCCTGGACATGAATGGTCTCAAAAGTGCCCATGTGTTTCTCTCTGTTCTTGATGAAACCAACACGGCCTCTGTTCCTTCCTCCAGTCACCATAACAACATTCCCCACATCAAATTTGATGAAATCGGTTATCTTGTTTTGTTCCAAGTCTAGTTTGATTGTGTCATTGGCCTTAATAAGGGGATCAGGATAGCGGATTGTACGCCCATCATAGGTGTTCAGATAGGGTATCCCTTTCTGACCAAACTGAACAGATCGAACCTTGCAAAGCTTAAACTGCAAAAGGTTGGGGAGGGAGGGCAGATTATAAAATCAATATAAAGAAGGCTCCAGCATGTAGTTTATATAATAAATTATGAAACGATGTAACTTTATGAGTAAAAATTATAGATATTGTGAAGGATTAGACAGACCTTTGCTTCATCATCCCTTAAAGAGTGGAGACGGAATCGACCCTTTGTGTCATAGAGAAGACGGAAGTTTTCATTGGTGTTGGGAATAGATACGACATCTAAAAGTGAAAACATAATGAGATTAGAACAAGATAATCTCTAATGATAATTTAGAATTTACTTGGTTATATTGTCTAAATACTAGCAAAATTATTCAAAGTAAAAAATTGACATCTAAAGTTTAACGGTGCCATGCAATTTAGGTCTAATGCCCATACCCATAAAACCAGCAGGGTATGTCTTGTCTGTCCTAACTTTGCCATCAACTAGAACATGGCGCTGCATCAAGATGGCAATTACTTCTCTATAAGTGAGAGCATATTTTAGTCTGTTCCTCAAGATAAGGATTAAAGGAAGGCACTCCCTAGATTTGTGTGGTCCAGATGACGGCTTTGGGGCCTATACAACAAAGAAATTCAATGCATAAGTTCAAAATGAAAGTTAAGATTTAAAATAAAATAACATAAACATCACAGTGCCACAGAATGATGTCCATACAAAGGCACCGCCAAGCTTATCAAGCATCCAATGTTTTGGAGCATTGAGCCGCTTCAAATGTTTCTTCAAACCTCTTGCCTGAAATACATGAGAAAAATTAACATGAGATTACATTTGATTATGCTACATATAGAGATAAAAATAAAGTTCCTGTCACATACCCAATGCAAAGTAAGTAAAAAAAGGATAACATCAAAATCAATTCGATTAAAGCATACAACATAAGAAGCAAACTCCCAATTCATCAAACTCAAACTTAGAATGAGAAAGAGAGGTAGGTTGAGTCTATGATAGACTTAAACTCTGTAACTGAGAATACTAAACAACTGAACTGAGGAATCATGTGAACAACTAAAAATTTACCTAGCCACATCTACAAATAATTCTAAGGGTTACAGAAGATAATCCTATCCTACATCATGAATGTCTAGACATTATTAAATTTTAACTATACAAAATAAAATAAAAAATTGGGCGAACTAGCATGCAGATGATGTTCAATTTTTTGGGCATACAACTAGCAGGACATGGTATTAAATTATCATACATTATTGATGGTCAAGACAAAAACCAAAATCACTGATTCAAGTTTTACTTATAACATTGAAAACTGAATTCATTTTCAAATGAGTAAGAAAGAATCTATTAGTCATGAATCATAACTAAAGAAAACTTTTAAGTCAAGCACCGAATCAAGATTCACAACATAATCCTATCCTGAAACCTTAAGACAAGAGTAAACATCTTATCAATATGTTTAGAAAGTGCATGTATCACGTAATTTCTAATCCACAATGTCAACAATTAAACTCTATATACACAGCAAATAGGCTAAGATTTTCTGTGGTAACTGTTTTAAGCAGTAATCAATCTTAACCAGTTGACCGTCCTATCTAAATCAATTGGAGAGTTGATTTCAAGCCAATTAGGTGAATGTGTTACGTGAACAGTCCTATCTTAAATTAATGACTGAGATTATTTACAATGTCAAACTCGTTGATACAGTTAAAACAGAGAATCTGGACCCCTTGACAAATACACTACCAGTGGATGACATTAGAAAAAATTAGCAATATTTACTACTGGCTGCGCTCAAACAACAACACATTTTATGTTTAAACTAAAACTGAAACACATATAGCCTAATTTGCATTGCATTGCATTGCATTGCATTCCATGTACAACATTACACACAAATACATAGTAGATATCAGATAATAAAAAACAAACAGAACCAGAAAGCTAAGAAAAAATAGAACAGAGTTTGGGAGACCTTGTACAAGATTGTCCATTTTGGCAGGTTTAAAATTAGTAGATACGGCATTAGAATTTCCAACGTTATTAATGGCCAATACGAACAAAAATAGAAGAAAGAACATTGATAAGCTGAATACATTTTCATTTAAGTAAGAACCTATCTATTAGACAAGAATCAAAGCACCAAATCAAAATACACAAAAACAAGGCTATCATGAAACCGTAAGACCAAGCTAAAGATACATTCAATATGTATTAAAAAAGGCACATATCAATACAAATAGTAACTCAATTCTAATCTAAAATGTCAACTATTAAGGGTGCGTTTGTTTTACCATTTATCAGACAGTTCTAACTATCAAGGGATTCTCTACGGAAAATGTGCGATAAAGTTATCGACCTCAACATTTCGACTCAATCAATAAAAGAGATTATTCAAATCTAATTTGGTGAATGTATTACCATTTATCAGACAGTTCTATCTCAAATTAACGACAGAGATTATTTACAATGTCTCTTGACAAAAACATTGTCAGTGGATAATGTCAGAAAACATAATAATGTTTTACCTCTCCGAGCTCAAATAATAACCCATTTAATAATATTCCTAACTAAACCCGAATCACATATTGCATAATTAGCAATTTCATTCACACAACAACGTTGCAGAAAACTACATCAATTAATCAATCAGAAACAATCAACTAAGCCAAAATAAAACCCAACATTACAATCAACAAAAATACAAAAAAAATAAATAATAATTTGGCGAGACAAATAAGAAAATTAAATACAAAAAAAAAAGTGTAATTGTAGTGTAAGGTTGAATACTAACCATGTTGGTGTGTTGTGAACAGAAACGAACGGCGCGGTGGCAATGTTGCCGCGCCTTTTGGTTCTTGTATGTGTGCGCGCGAGAGTTGTGTGAGGTGGTGAAAGAGAGAACCTTAAACCCTAGTTGAAATATTTATATTTGAAAATTAATCGAAAATTGCTGTTTTAACATCATAAACTTTCTAAAAACACAAGTAAAATAATAAAATATCATCAGCGGTAGTTAACTACCACTGACTTTGTAACTAGACAACCCACAACAATTAACTGCCGCTAAGGTTTTTAATCATTTACTTGTATTTCCGTCGCTATTACACTTTTGATAATAGATTGAAAGTTATGGGCTTTGAGTCACGGCTTTGATTTTGAAAGATGGAGTTGTTATTTGCACCTTGTTTTTACTAATAAAATACAACGCTTTGAGTCAAGGCTCTGTTATTTGCACCGTCTGGTTAAGGAAGTCAACAGATAAAGTTTTAAATTAAAAATAATATTTTTGAAACTTTTAAAATTTTTAAATGGTACGCTGGAAGTACACCTTAGCAAAACCTTTAATTTATATCTTTTTCAACGTAAACAACTAAACTATTTGTAACAAAATCATCATCAAAAGACAAAAACAAAACCATCCGTTTTATTTATGAGTCTTTGTCTTGACAATCTTTATTGATTAAAAAAAAACTCCTTTTTTACTAACTCTATGGCATTGTTATATCTAGGGGTGTACGTGGGTCGGTTTGGATTGAGTTTGGTCAAACCCAAAACTCGAACTATATAAGGGACTCCGGTTAAGGTGAGGTAAAATAGCCACTGGTAATATAATTGGACCGGTTTGGGTAAACCTACTAGTTTTTGAGTTGTGTTGGATTGTGTAGTGGGTTACCCAAATTATTTTTTATTTTTTTTAATATTAAATAATTAAAATGCTTGCTTTTATTTAATTTTTGGTGTTCGAGATGCCTCAAACTTATCGGCATCTCTGATTGTACTCTTTGAGCGGTGTTTCCCTAAGTAGACCTTGTGCAGAAGACTACACCGTTGGTGTTAATATAAATCATTTTGGTTTTTTTTTTAAAAAAAAACAAACTATGCGTCTATATATGCCCAAAAGAACACTTATTAAGAAGGGAAAATTTTGCTTGTTCAAAAAAGAAGGGAAAATTTTGTTTTGAAAATAACATTTTTTTTACTTTTAAAAGAATTGACTACATACCAATATATTATTACTATATGGAGTATATTTGATTTCTTACATGCATTTGTTAGCTTTTTTGTTTATATGATTTTTCAGTGCTGAGTACTTTTTTAAATGCATTTGCAATAGCATAGATTAATCATTGTGATTTTTATAAAAGTGTTCTCAAATCTTAACTTAAGTGACATAAATGTCCAACGGCGAAGCTCGTACAATTTTTACGAGGGGGCCAAATATAAAAAAGAAATAAAATATATTTTAAAAACTAATATATTAAACTTAATCAATAAGTAAAATAAATTTACAATAATTTTTACTTATATTTAATGAAACGACAACGAAGAAAATAAAAGTTAAACAATAGTTATTTATAAAAGTTAAGCTTTATAGAGTTGTAATAACTTAAATTTATCCATAATTGACACTAAACTAAATATATATCAATATTTATGCAATATCATCTCTCTTTAAACCAACAAAATTGTTTGGAGTAGCCAAATAATATATTAATGGGGTAGCTACATATAAACCTATACCAATTTTCAAGTTTTTTTTCTTCTTCTTTTGGAGTAGTCAATGCTACCCCATAGCTATGAAGGGAATCACCCCTGTAAATATCAATATTGATAGATTAGACATTGATTTAAGTGTTTTGTACTCCTACTCTCCCATTCAAATGATTATGGTTATTTTATCTATAAAAAACAATACTTGTAAAAGTACTGCCTGAATGGCAGATTATCCCAGGATTGTCATATTTAACGCTCTCATTTCTCGTATTAACAACTCTAGTCACGTTCTTTCGGAAAAATTGTATGTTCGGATATATACTTCTGCATAAATGGATTTTTAGCAGCGAATATGTAAGCAACCCCCACAATACAGTAGGGCGTTCCTATGAAATTAGAGATCCAACTCTATTAATAAAACGAGGACCTCTACTAAAATCAAATAATAATTTTTTTTAAAGAAAAATCTTTTATTTAATTGAAAATAACATCTCTAAAGATAAAAAAAATAGTCATGTAGCTAACACAACAACTATTTATATTTTAATCAATAATATAAAAATACAACTTCAGACGAATATCTTTATAATCATTTTAAGTTGTTATTTTCTTTAGTTTGAACAGAGGCAAAAAAATGTTTATAATATTTTTATAGAAAATAATTATAATGTCTGTTATTAAAACTTTGTTATTTTTCCTTAAAAAAAAAAACTTTGTTATTTTATAAAAAAAATATGAATATATAATTACAAGAACTACTCTAACAAAAATAAGACAAAAATAAATGTATATTATGTTTATATTAAAAATATATTCATTATTCATGAAAATATTGATCATAGAACAAAAAGCTAAGACCTTGACCTCGGGGAGTTGAACCCAAGACCTTTGAGATTTTAGTGTCAAATAAAAACACAAGCCAAGATCCTAACTACTGATATTCTTACCACGTTACTGATATATATATATACCTTTTTTACTTGCATAATATATCAAAAATAATATTTTGGGCCCCAAAATATTGGAGGCACAGCTCCATAGAACTATCTGCACCTCAAGGGCAGTCCCTGAAGAATTTTGCTCTTCTCCTATCAAAATTCACTCATTCCCAACTGAAGTGACAATAATGCCCATGCGTGAGTTAACTCATGCATGTTATAACTCTGCGTGAATTAAGTCACACTACGTTAGTTAACTCACGCTGCGTGACTTGAGTGTTATATGACAGCAACATAAACATAACCCATTCACTTTCAAAACACTACCAAATATGATTTTGCTCTCAATTTTTGTGATTTTCACCAAACTCAACCATATTAACAAGTAAGTTATGCTTATCTTACATCATATTTTTTTTCGGTTTAAATTTATGATTTTTTTAGAGAAATTTGACATTTTTAGTTTTTAGAAATTTGACTTGCATGTTAGTTTTTAGGATTGTTAGTGATGAATTAAGTTAGGAATTGTAGTTTAGATATTATTTAGAGTGCAATATCGTAGTTTAGGGTTTAGAAATTGTTTGAGCTTAGGTTGATTGAAAGTTGAACTCTAAGTGTTTGATAAAATGTTTCAATGAAATTTTGTTAGTTTTTTTGGATTGTTAATGATGAAATGAGTTAGAAATTGGTCTGTTATTGTTGATTATTGTTAGTCTAACTGCAATGTGGTAGTTTACGGATTGAAATCACACTGCCAAAATTTAAGTGTTGTTGTTGAGTAGTTAGAAGTGACACAATGTCCGTACGAAATAAATCATTGATTTTTTGCTTTTTGAAATGTTGTGTAGATATATCTCAGAGGCCTGACAAAGTTAGGGGAGTGAGGGAGTCAACTACCAGTAGTGCAAGGGCTGAAAGGGTCGCACAACGCCCTCCTCATGCCCTGGTAGACGGGGGAAGAGACTTGTTATGGATGTTGCTGCGGAGGAGTCGACGTCACTTACCAGAGTGGGTTATGAGGCAGTACGACTATGAAGGAATGATTTAATGAATGGTTGAATGAATGATGAAAACATGTATTTTTTAGAGGGATCTATGTATGAATGAAGGAATGAAGGGAATCATGGAATAAGGTACTTCTGATGTTCTGGTATTGAACATAGACCTTGCGTGAGTTAAGTCACGTTGAGTTTAACACATACGTGACTTAACTCACGCAACGAGAGTTAACTCACACTGGTTTAACACATGCGTGAATTAACTCACGTCAAGGGCAATTTCGGAAGATGGTTGGAAGTGAGCAAAACTTAATGGGAGAAGAGCATTTTTCGACCCTGAATACAACACAACAAAAGTTCACCCATTAAAAAAATGTACAAAGGACTGCAAGTCTGCAACTATCAAGGAGTTGTCCACAATTTTAATTGTTTTTTGTCAAGAAAAGCAGAGAGTAAATACATGACATTACAAATTTCAAAATAAAAATACATGACATTGCAAAAGAATCACATTTCAGGGCAATGAGGCCTTGTGATCAGAAATAAATTGCTATGTCTCTTTAGTCACGAACAAGAGAGTTAATCAAAATAGTTGCCTCATCTGCTGTTGGTGCCGCATCATCTGGTCCAAACAAGACAGAGTCAATCAAATAGTAAAAAAAAAATATAGGTCAAATATCACGTTTAGTCCTTTTAATTTGAAAGAATTTCCAAGTTAGTCCTTTAAGTTTCAAAAGTTTCAAATAAATCATTTTAGTTGATAAACGATTTCACTGTTACCCATGTTGTCAGTTAATAATTAACTGATGCTGATGTAGCCATTAAGTTGTTGATTTGGATCCAAACGCTGCCTTTTAAAAGCTCTAGGGTGTCAAAACGTTACGTTTAAGTGTCACAAATGATCATTCTAGCACTTGAAAGACATTTGTATTTGTAAATAGCTGCCTTTCTAACACTATAAATGATCATTTGTGACCATTAAACATAACATTTTAACACCCTGGAGCTTTTGAAAGGCAACATTTTGATCCAAACCAACAACTTAAAGGCTACATCATCAATTAAACGGAGACTGTCATCAGGGATAACAGTAAAATAGTTTATCAACTAAAAGGACCTATTTGAAACTTTTAAAACTTAAAGGACTAACTTGAAAATTCTGTCAAACTAAAAGGACCAAAAATGGTATTTGACCAAAAATATACAAACTAACCCTCATCAAAGTATCTAATAAAAGCGGTAAACTATTGTCTCCCCGAACTTAACTAAAGTTTGTAGAAAATTACATTATATTTATAAGAATCGGGGTTTGAACTCTGTACATTTGTTGACCTCTGTATATTTGTCTTATTCACCTTAATAGATAAATTTTTTGATCATTAAACGACTTGATAAAAAGAAACTAAATTATTTTCTCCAACAAAAATATACAAGAAGAAACTAACAAACTAATTCAATTCAAGGCCAAAGAAAAATTCTTTTATGTTTGGGGAAGAAGTCAAAAAATAATGCTGGGGAAGGGTGATAATTTTTGTTTACCATAGTTGAAATTGAGGGGTTTTGTAAAATAACCTAAAATTAAGATGCAGTATAAAACTTTGCAAAATGACCCTTTAGTTTTTGACATTTTGTAGTTTTTACCTGGTAAATGAGAAACAATGTCATGAATAAAGCCTCCACCGCCATTGCCACCATTAGCCTCATTTTCTGTCTTCAATCTCTTAATCTTTTCATCAACTTTGATTTCTTCATCTTCCTTCTCCACCACAACTTCTTCACACTCACGTTTGTGAAAGAAGTTAGAAACCAAATTGCTTATGAGCCCTTTCTCTCCATCACTGTTATCAACCTCTTCCTTTTTCTCAAGAACTTCATTTCCACTTTCATCTTGAGTAGTATCTTTCTCAGTTCTTGGACTAGAAGGAGTTATAAAAGTAGATATCAAGTTGCTAATAACACCTCCACCACCTGAACTTTCTTTAGCTTCTTCTTCTTCTTGTTTCATCTTTTCATCTTTTTCTGTCGAGACAAACCCTTCTTCTTTTTCTTTAGCATCTTCTCTTTTGGATTCATCTTGTGAATTTTGATTCATTGGAGGAAACATATTAGGAGTTTCTGTTACACCGTCTTCCATAGTGTATTTTGTGTCTTTGGAATATCTTGTTTCATCTAACTAAATAGATAAGTACTATATATAGAAAACTGTTACTCAATGACTCACGATATTTGTAGCATGACTCATCACTTCACAAATTTATAAAATGATAAATGAAGGAAAGAAAATGATGATTTTACGAGATTATCCATATTAATTATCGATGTATTTCGATTATTATAAATACAAAATAGTGAAAAATACTTAAAGAGCAATACACATGACATTAATTTAATAATAAAATTAAACTGTATCAATATTGTATAATACATGTAAATGTTAAAATTCGAATCTCAGACGATTTTTTTGAAAAATACGACATTTTTTCAATGTAAAATTGCTATATTTGAATTCTTTAACATCCAAGTTAATGCGCAAGTTAAGAATATTGTATGCATATTTGGTTTCACTTAGATATCAAAATCATTTCTTGGGACAAGATAATCAAACAGATAAAAATTATAAGTAATTGATTTTAGATGTAAAAAATTAATTATGACATTTTTTATTGCAAAAAAATGATTTTAGATGTAGCTAAAATGATTTTTTACATACAAATTTATAATTCAGTACATTTTCAACATGAATGTATTTTAATACTCCCTCAGTTTTTAGCTCTTGACATAAGTCTAAGGAGTAATTAAAGTATATAAATATTTGTATGTTTTGAACTAAAAAAAAATCCTTATTTATAATTAAATTCACATGTGATAAGGCAAAGATCACAACTCATTTACTAGTTTTATGGTGTGTTTTTCAACATAGATAAACTTGAAAAAAATATACTCATATTAAATATATTAAAACATTAAATATTTTAAAATCTAATTGAAGTCTTAAAGCATCAAAAGAAAAAAAATAAAGGAAATACAAAGCATTAAGCCTGTTTGAAACACTTCTCAAAAACTCTTTATTAGTTTTTAAAAACTTAAAATTTAAAAACTTGTTTGCTAAACTATTTTTAAAATTATAGTTTTGAAAACTGTTTTAAATTTTTTAGTTTTGGAGACTAAAAAACTAAAACATGTAAAAGATAACTATTGTGAGAAAAAAACTTGCATATTTTAAAAACTGAAAACAAAAACTATTTCAAAGAGGCCGTTTCTCAGTTTCACTTTTAGTAAGAAACAATTTCTGAAACAATTCAGTCAAAATCATTTCTTGGGACAAGATAATCAAACAGATTAAAATTATAAGTACACGAACTTTAAAGCTAATGTCACTTTTGAACAATATATTTAAGCCAATAAAGTTGAGAGAATGGATGCACCGCTAAAGGGGCTGTATATAACTCTTGATACGAAGCTATGTCGGTGTGATAAAGAACATCCTTGGGCTATGTAGCCACCCAACTCTCATTGGCTCATTGGTGTATTATTTTATGTTTTCAACCCGTTTTCTTTAAGAGGTTTGGATTCTTTTTATGATTTTTTTCTTCAAATTTTCAATCTTCACTTCACCATTGAAATACTCCCTCCGTCTCATTTTAATTAAGTTTTTAGTTCATTTTACATATATTAAAAAAGAATGTATAAATAAAAGAGAGAGAAAAATAGTTTTGAGTGTCTTATCAAGTACTGATACATTTATTCTTATTATAAATGCAAAATAGAATATATTGAATTGAAAGTGATCAAAGTAGTACACATTTCTTATCATAAATGCAAAGTAGAATAATTAGAGTTATAATTGGAAAATAATAATAATTATTATTGTATTGAAAAGTGAAATGAGTCAATTTCTTTTTGAAAATGGCTAAGTTATTATAGGACAGAGGGAGTACAACAACCATTTTTTTATTTTGTTTTATAACTTAACTCTCACTTTCTCTTTCATTTTGATGGTTGAAATTTCACTTAAAAAAACTTGAGAGAATTTTCAATTGAGAGAATCAAAATCTCGTAGGTGCCTGTGTCGCTAAAAGGTAGTCTCAATTTTTTATTTTATTTTAAGAAAGTACTTCCTCTAGTCACATTTATAAGCAAAACATATTTTTTCCGATTTAATGAACAACTAATGTTTCTGACCTATATATAGACTGGATACATTAGTTGTTCAAAGAACCAAAAAAGTTGTTTTTTGTTTATAAATGTGACCTGAGTAAGATAAAAATTATTAAGTTAAAATGAAACGATGGTTATGAGGAGGGTTGATGTTTTAGATGATGATAAATGTGAGACAAAATATTAGGTTTTTTTTTTTAAGTTATGATTGAGAGTAAAAAGTTTGTTAACAGTGAGACAAGTTAATGTATTAATTAAGTTACCATTGATAAGATGAAGTAATGTGTTATGATGTTGAGTTTCAGGAGATGAATAAAACGTGATAATGTGTCATTAAGAGGTACGTTAAATATTGTGATGATGTTGAATTTTGATGAGATAATGCTTGATTAGGATGATGATGTTTTGATGAGTTAAACCTTGTTTATTTATGATAATGTTTGATGTTTTGATGAGATAATCCCTATGTATGATGATGAGCTTCGATGAGATAATCCTTATTTATGACGATGATTTTTGTGATATAAATTTTATTATGATGTTGATTTACTGGTGATGTTTTGTTCTGTATTTGTGTTTTGCTGAGTTTTCCACATGCATCATATCATTATTAGGAAATTAATGAGATTGATGAATGCATGTTCAGTAACACAACTCTGACATATAAAAATTGATGAGAAGAATTGGTACCACATGCATATAGGTGATTAGGAGCAAAGTGCATCTTCACATATAAATGTTGATGTTTAAATTTGATGATGATGTGAATAGTATGCGAATTGACGAGGTTTGAAATCGCTAATGTTGTGAGTAATGTGTCAATTATTAATGTTTGAAATATTGGTGATGTTGTGAATGATGTGCGAACTGTTAATATTTAAAATTGACGAGCTATGTAAATTATATATGTATAAATGACAATGACTGGAAATTCTACTATTATATGATATTGTTTAGATGTACCATACATATTTTTGATGAAGATATTCTCACCCCTGCTTGTTGTTGTGTGTTGTGGTGCCTGTACTCGTGTGAGTACAAATACTCAAGTTGAGGAACTCTAGCTCCAAGGTTGTAGAAAGGGTGATGCTGGAAGTTGCTTCCATTTTTATTTTATTCATGAGAAATTATGTAGACGTTCTTATGTGCTCTGATCAATAACACTAGAGTTGGGTGTCAATCGTCCGTTATGATTTTATTCGAGTTTGATGTTGATTTTTCATAAACTTTGTCTTGCATGAATTACGAGACGTTATTTTACTTTATTTGAAGTTGATAGATGTTTCCGCTGCCTAAATACTGATAGATTTTTAAGAAAAGGTGAATTCTTTACGTAAATGTAGCACCTGTAAAAATAATAAATCTTTTTATTTATTTATTAAATAAAGTCGGGGTTTTAGCTTGATACATTGAAAATATGGAAGTTTGTGTTAATATTTTTTTTAGGTGAAGTATGTGTTATGGTTAACCATCTTCAGTTTTTCCATATTTTTTTTATTTACTCTTACTCTTTGATCAATAAATCTGCAATTATAAAATTATTTTTTATTGGACACGAAATTTGCAATAAAAAATGAAAACTCTTTTTTTTTTTGAGAAAAAAAACTTATGATCTTATAATACTAATAAGAGTAAATTACTTTTATCTCCTTCACATTCCAATCCTTTCCATTAGGGGTGGAAATGAGTCGGGCCGAGCCGAGTTTTGTTTAAATAGGCCTGACCTAGTTGAAAAAAACTAAGGCCTAAGCCTTGGTCTTTTACCTGTCAAAGACTTTATTTTATGTCTGACCTGACCTTTTAAAAAGCTTAGCCTGACCTATTAGCCTGTCTAAAAGCCTAGTTTGTGTCACAAATTTCAAATAGGTACTATTCATCTATTTTTCTTTCTTTTCAATTTGTGCAACATACTTAATGTAGAGATAAATATTATAGATGGATAGAAAATCAAGAATAATCATGTCTCATAAAAAGAAAGATTTCAAACTTAATATGATAATCATATTTAACCTTAGGCATATTAGTACCAAGCGTCAAAATTTCACACAAATCAAATAGCAATATAAGTATTTAATGATAATCTAACAAACTTCTAAACAGTAAGAAACTAAAAACTAAACCAGCACTTAAGTAGAAAAAAAAATGCATAAAATCTTCAATATGATAAAAAAATCAGCAACTTAATATGAAAATTTGAAGGAACTATTTTTTTTTTTGTATTACTGTATCAATAATAAATGTAGGAAAATGTAATATACTTATATACGGGCCGGTCTGGTAGGCTTGATAGGCTTTTTTTATAAGTCTAAGCCTAGCCCATTTAAATTAATAGGCTTTTTAAAAAGCTCATGCTCGACCTATTTATTAAACGAGTTAGGTCGGGTCGAACTTTCAGTAGGCCGAGTCATAGGTCCCTGACGAGCAGCTTGGCCTATTCCCACCCCTACTCTCCACTCACATTCCAAAACATACACAACCCAACCCTCCCTCCAAAGATGTAAAATTGTATATTTTGATCCGAATTTGTATTTTTCTGTCTATTTTCCTTTATCCTTGTTAAATAGTTTTTCATTTTACCAAAATGACATTCTTTGTCCAATCTTTTTTTAGTTTCATATTTTCCATCTTTCTCATTCCATTATAGAGAGTTCATCTCGTCAGCCATGTTTACACTGAATGTTACTGTATATTATTCTCTTAATTCTTAACAAGTTGTGTTGAAAATATGATGCATTTTGTTATTGTTGTGTTTGTGTTGGAGTTTCGAAAAGGTGAATTGATTATACGAAGACCTACTTTGACACTTGGGAAACAAGAGAAAAAGTTTACTACTCCTTTGATGACTAAGAGAACCAATAGATGAATTGGACAAAAAAAGTCATTTTAGTAAAATAAAAATTTATTTAATAGGGTTTAAAGAAACTTAACAAAAAAAAAATATAAATTCAAATCAAAATATCTATATAAATAAATCCTACTAAGTCTCCAAACACTATTCTCTAACCTTAATGCTCAATTTGTCTATTTTACCCTTATTCTTACAACCTAATTCCAATTTTATCCTTAAACCCTACTTTTTCCACTCCTTTTATGAAAAAAATCCTGTTGGAGATCGAACCAGGTACCACATGCTTCCGATTCACAACTCTTACCACCAAGACACTGATGTTTATGATAACATGTGATTGCTTCAATGTTATGTATTCAACAAAAATCTTGGGTCCTATTAAAAATAATTTTCTTCGTCCCCGTGAGCTTAACTCACTTAATAAGGGATAATGTATAATATATGCAGAGGCCGAGGTTCGAACCCAAGACACCCCACTTATTCATCTTTAAATTTCTCTAGGCTAATTGACAATTTTTTTTTCTTCTCTTGCATTAATTTGAGTTTGCAACTTCATTTGCAATAATTTACTAGACCCATAGAATAAACAACAACAACAACAATAATAATAATTTTTTTTAAGGAATAATAATAATAATTATTATTATTATTATGATTGACTTTCACAATTTTTTAAATATAGAATAATACATATGTTGAATATATAACATAATAAATAGTAGGTGAAATACTCTCAAGTCAAGCTATTGACCATGGTTGAAAAAAATTGTATATTTTCCTTAAAAGCTTGCATCCATTTTGACCATTGAATAAGCATTTTTCTTGCATGTTTTTATTTCTTTCCCTTGTATAGAAATTCAACGATAAATAATCTAACAATAAATACTCCTCTCTAGCAAATCATATGAAACCACACAAGTTTGTTTTCAAAAGTTTTAAATATCTTTTTGAGGCTTTCAAAAATGCCCGAGAGAATTTCCATTGGAAATGATGAGGATAAAAACCTCAAACGCAAAATGGTGGAGGAGCCAAAAATAGAGTCGAAATCAAAGAAGGAGTCAAAGACAATGACACCAACCTCTGAATCTGATGTTGAGGATTTACTGACCCTAAGACTTGGCACTCACACCAAATCCACTTCCAAACCCTTGGAGAATGGTGGACATTCAAGTTCATTTCAAAACACTACTCATGAAGCTTTACCTGAGCAGAAAGTGGTAGAGTTCTCTTGTAATTATTGTGACAAGAAATTCTCCACTTCTCAAGCTCTTGGAGGTCACCAAAATGCTCATAAGCGTGAACGTGTCTTGAAAAAAATGGAAGATAAAAGGAGAGAGGAAGAGATGGATTCAACCCTATGGTTTTCAAGCTCTATTCACTATCAAGGCCATTCATATTTCCGTAGTGCTAACTTGCACAACCCAATTGGCGTCCATGTGACCAATGCCTTTCCTTCTTGGCTCGGTTCACCTTATGGAGGCTATGGAGGGGTGTATATGCCAAATACACCCCTTGCAACTCGGTATGTGATGCAAATGCCAAATTCATCCCAAGCAACACCACAATTTGGGATGACTAATTTTTGGGGTGGAGGTCAAAATGCTGCATTGCCAATTCCACAAAGGTCAAACACTTTGGGTTTTGGACTTTTTCCTCAGAGAAATTTCATTGATCAACTTCGTTCTCACACTCTTCCATTATTATCTCGTGATCCTAATAGAGAAGGCATAATTCAGGCAAATCCCAATGTGTCCTCATCATCAACTCAATCAACCTAGAAGGAACCCATGATAAAAGATATTTGGAGACAAATCTAGACATTAGCATCAAATTATTTACATACTTGTGTTTTCTATACATCATTCGGTCACTATTATAAGCAAAAAACACATTTTAAATCCATTCCCTAAATGATGTATGTAGTCTATAATAAAGACCACATAGATAATTACTTGAATGAATATAAAATGATAACTTTTGCTTATAATAGTGACTGGAGGATGTATATTTTATTACTTCCCTTTCTCAATAAAATCATCACTTATATTTGTGTCAAAACATGAAAGTTAATATTTATTAAAATTTAAAATCATTGGCATATTAAATTTTACTTTGTGGAAATTTGGTCATTTAAACATGTTACTTTAGGGTTGACAATATATCATTCGATGTGAATTATATATGATTTGTTTACTAAATAATAATTTCCTCAACAAAAAAATAAAAATTTCCTCTTTCCTTAATTTTTTTTAGAAAATATATGTTTTGTGCGTATATTTTATCATCATATAAAATATTTCTGCAAATATTTTGAAATTAATATTATATCATGTAAATCATTTTTGAATGGTTTGTGTATTTATTTACTAATTTTTTATGTGTATAATTATTAAACTCAACAATTTTTTTTATTCTCCTCTCTTCTTTCAAATCACTAATAATTCATTCAATTTTTTTTAAATACTTTAGGAAGGGGAAAACTAGTATTAAGTAAATAAATCATATATTAATAAAATTCTTGACTGTGTATCCTTAAAAATGAAGTTCAAATAGAATATAAGACAAATTTAAAATTATGTTACTGCTATTAATAATAACTAGCAACTGACCCGTGCTAAGCACGGGCTAATTCGAAGCAGGGGACTATGCATCAAAACGCATTGCAATGCTATATGAATTGGGAAAATAAGAAATAACTAATGATAAAGTCGGCGTTCACTACAACATTTTGGCCCTACGACAACGCCTAAATTTTGGAAGGTAAAAAAACTGTCTTGGTAGAGTCCCATGGACAACGATTTTCTGATTTGGTTGTAATAGGGCATAATATTTTTTCAATTTATTCGTAACAACTCGAAAGCGTTGTGGTATAAGAAATGGGAACGGATTTTTCTTTGTTATTTTCGTTAACACTTATTAACCGTTATGGTATAATTTTTATTTATTTTTAATAAAAGTAGGAGTAACTACTTTGTTAAATACCATTCTTAAAAACTGTAACAAAAAAATCTTAATATAACAAAAAAAAAATATATCGTTCTAAAAAATAAATAACTAGCGGTATTTTTGGTGAAAGATAATTTTCCTCAAAAAAATACCCAACAACCCCCTAAAAAAAAACCTCTAGACAAAAAAAAAAATTTCCTCTTAAAAGAAAAAACACACTTTTGTCAAAAATAAAAACAAACAAACGCAATTAATCAAGAAAAATCAATAACCACAACCAAACGCATAAGCTATTCTCAGAAGCTCACTTTCCTTTCAAAAAAAAACTTCAGAAGCTATTCCAACCTTAACATTCTCGAACCCGTTCAAACGCTCAACCCATTCGAACCCCATAAGCCAAACGAAAATTTCAAAAGATTCAACCATGGTGAATCCATTCGAACCCTCAACCCATTCGAAAATCGAAAACCCTCAACCCTTTTACTTGTGTTCGTGTTTACGTATTCTTCCCAATCTCACCACTGTAAGTCTTCTTTACTCTCAATCCATAACTGTAATCTCTCAATTCGATTTGGTTTCTTTTTGTGGGGTTTTTATTGCTTAAAATTCGATTTTGTTAGTGCTGAACTATTAGGATTATGCATTTGATCGCTTCAAATGAAGAAATATCGAGTCATATGTAATTTCAAGTGTTTAGTTTCCCTCTTCTATTATATATGTTTTCTTTGTGGGGATTACGGTCTGTCGAACATGTTTTGGCATCATCATGTATTTGGCTTGTATTGTATCATTTAGAGTTCTGGAACAAAATCTGTGAATTTAGAGTTTGTGGGTATTGACTGAAACGTGATAGTAGAAATTGCCTTTATAACCAAACCATACATAAATTTTATCGAGATTAATTCATCTCATGAAAACATTATCGCTCCTAATTGACTGATGTCCTTTTTGCTGCTTATAATAAGGCATGTAGATTAAAATTCATTAAAATTATATAAGTTGGGGTTGGGCATGTTCTAAATGAGTAATGATTGCTTCACATATTACTTTTTACACGGTATTCCCATCTCTATCTCTTCAGCCAAAACCCATAGTAAGTTACTTTGCAAGTTAGCTATCTTCTACCTTAATTATTCCTTGATTAATAAAGGCTTATTTTAAATAGACAACAACTTTTTTTGGAAAAAATGTG
>Ga0228710_1000045_pt1 | contig 86076 bp, 54 predicted proteins | sample MedpolnodulmetaG_FD_177995 | JGI IMG/M metagenome (GOLD analysis project Ga0228710, IMG submission 177995) | Root nodule microbial communities from Medicago polymorpha collected in Santa Monica, California, United States - pink nodules | ecosystem: Host-associated > Plants > Roots > Nodule...
TAAAAACATTTATTGAAATGTAAGGACTATTCTTCAAAGTCACGCAAAATATAAGGACTAAAAACATATTTAACCCTTAAAAAAATGGTGTCCACTAGCTGTCACGTCAGCTTCTCGTTAATTATTTAACAGCAGGGACTATTTGCGCTAACGGAGGAAAAATGTAGGGATTTTAAAAACATTTATTGAAATGTAAAGACTATTTATCAAAGGATGGTAAAATGCAGGGACCAAAAACATATTTAACCTTCTTTTTTTACAAAGAAGTCAATAATTGTGGAACAGAGCGAGTATTGACATTGGACAGATATATAATTGTTGTTCTCATATGGAACTTATGATGAAATATTATCTAACTAGATGCTAATCTGCGTTGTGCGGTTGCACGTGTGAATGTATGTTTTTATTAATTTATTGATAAGAATTATGATATGATGAGGATGATGATAGTATAAATGGTTGAATATGTTTTTCGTCTATATTAATATATACCAACTTTTCGTTTTAGTTCCTCTAAAATTTTCCTTCAATTATAATATTTTTAATCACTACTTTTGGTTTCTATTTTTAAGTTAATTTTTTTTTATGAAATTGTGCATAAATGTGTAAAATATTGTAAAAAAATAGAATTTTTTAACAAAACACAAATTAACTATGGATTTTTAGCCATCAAAAATATAAAAATTCATATTTGTTAAAAAATTCTAATTTTTTTGGGAGAGATTCTTATAATATTATGAATTTTTCTGCAAAATTTTATTCAAAAATATGAATTATACATATGAGTTTATTTAAAAGAAGAGACCAAAAGTGAAATTGGAAAAAAAATTAGGGACTAAAAGTTAAAGAAATTTTTTAGAAAGACTAAAACGAAAAACTAACATATTTATAGAGACCAAAAATATATTTAACCCTAATATAAATAGAAAATATAAGTTTGTGTTAATCTTAAATATGGTCACAATCTATAATAATAATAGCAAGTTCTGTTAAGCTCAAAGAGGTGTTGGTTTTTGTGTGTCCAAATAACATAGCTCAAATATCACATCATCAAAACACAACTAATTATTATTTATTTATTTTTTAAACACGACTAATTATTTGATAGTATAACAGTCAGTTTTTATTGGTTGAAATAGATATGATCCCTAGGATTTATGTTGAACCTATACATGAATTAGTTGGACCTATTTATATTTCAACCCGTAGGGTTGAGTGTGAAAAATAATATACGAAAGCTACTCAAGTCCTACGTGTGTATTAAAAAATTTCCCTCTTTTTATGTGTTGTATAAATTTCTAATAACAATGCATAGTAATCCTAAAAAAACAGAAATAGAGCGATTTGATACATGTAACATATTTAAGAGTTTTTTTTTAAGGAATAACACAAGAGTTAAGTGTAATCCATGAAACACCTTTCAAAACAAAAGTGTAATCCATGAACCTTATTATGAGATGACTTGAAAGCCCTCCAAAGACTAGATATAATAAGCTATCTCATACTTACAAGCTCAAAAACACTTCCAAACAGACTCAATGCCCTAAGAAACTTCAAGATAAATTGGCTTTTTTTTAATGTGAAGATAAGTTGGCTTCGATACCATAACCGATCACCATATAGACCACAAATCCTCCAAGTCTTCCCTTCGTCTAAATTTTGAAGATTAAAATAATCTTAGAAGGTGAAAGAGATATTGTTGGAACATTGGTGTGAGGTTTGAAGAAAATCGGAAGGTTGAAAGTTGAAACATTAAAGAGATAATTACACTGACCTCCCCTAAGATCTCTTTAAATGACACAAAGACCCCCTCTAATTTTATAATAGACATCAACCTCCCTTAAATTCTCTTAAAATAGTTAAACACCTCCTTTTCTGACTTAACACTGTTAACAATCCGTTAACAACAACATTATTTTCAATGGATGAGATGAGAGTCATCTTCCTCCACTAAACCACCAAATATTTCTGCCATTGTTGTAAGCTTTTTTTCCCCTACATTTCAAATCTCTATTATCATAGTTGAAACTATTTTCATTGAAGATAAAGCCCCATAAAAACGTTGCAAGTATAATAGGATGTGAATACACACGCCCCATAAAAAAAATGCACAACATCCTATTAATTTGGTTTTCTCCATTTTTATCCCAAAAAAAGATTGTGTGAGAAAATGATCTGAATCAACATGTGATAGGAGCGGACAACAACCGGAAACAAAAAATAATCACAAGAAACACACCGGTAAGGAACAGAAACACACGAGAACCCAAAAAACCCAGTGTATTTAAGTATTGTAAGATGCTTTCATGGTGGAAGAGTGTGAGTATTATTTCCTAGGAGGTAACTGAAAAGTTGTGAGATTAGGAGTTTTTTTTAACGGAACTAGACTGCTCTAACAGCAGGGGAGGTATTTGTCATTTGAGAAAATAGAGGGGATGTGAGTGACATATGCACAAAGCTTAGGGGAGGTTAGTGTATTTTTCACAACATTAAAAACATCAAGTTATGAGACTTTGAGCTAGTGTGGTGTGAATTGAGAAAATAGAACATGCACATTAATAGTGTTTATATTAAGGTGTTTAAGTTTTAAATATTGTACAATGATAAAAATATAGTGACTAGTAAAAGACTTGTGCGAAGCACAAGTCACGTAACATTGTGGGAATTATATAAAAAATAATTAGATTGTTAATATTGTCAAATGTTTTAAAGATATGAATTGAAAATTATTAGTATTAATGTAATGTTTTTATTAAATATTTTTCTCTTATATATACAAAATTTGTTTAATAATTGAATCGCATATGCAAAAACAAATTTTTATGTATATGAGAAAATCGATATGATAAAATTTTGAAAATTTATGACTATTTTCAAACATAAAACACGTTTTATGATACTATTTTTTAAAAATACTTTATTTCTATGATTTTTTTAAACTCCATTACTTATGATAAAATACTGTCATGATTTTCAACATCACGGGCTTTGCTTAGGATTACTTTTTTGTTTTTTTTTTTTAAAAAGCGTGTGATTACCTTTTTAATAGCAAGGATTGTTTGAATATGGATTGTGCTTGAAATGTCAAAACATCAAAAATCACATTCACTTGAGTATTCCTTCTCGGAATATTCTTCCTTTAGTGCATATACTATTCCTTTTATACATTTGACAATTTGTACGGATTATTTTGATGAAAAAAATATCTTTATCCAACGCTTCTCCATGCGTCCAATATGAAATTTCCTGATTCATTATCTACCATTAAAAACATTTACCAATAAATTAAAAATTTGAGTATTCTAATTTTTGAAAGATGGGTTATCCATCACTTTTCTAAATTTAAGCATTTTTCTTTGTCAATTTCATCTGCTTTCAAAATTATGTCCCAACTTCTAAAATTTAAGACAATATGTAAAAACAATCGGGACGTGAACAATAAGTGTATTTAATGAAAAATATTCCTACTTAACATAAGTTTCTATTTAAAATGGTTTACATAAATCAAATTGCACAAATCAACAGTTCAAACATACTGAATATTTTTTATTTAATCCTTATATTTTCACCGCTATCATTTCTTCTTTAAAATTGAGATGATTTTTTTAAGGTTCCTCTTAACTTTTTTGTTTTTATTTTTTTGTTTAATATTTGTTCTTTTATGTTAACCACATTTCATATCTAGAAAAGAAACTCAAAGGTTAGTTTCAAGGTTTGCAGTTCGAAGGTTCCATGTTTTATTTTAAGGTTGATATTAATTATTATATTTTTTTTGTATTATTAATCTTTTGTTTTAACAATTGTTTTCATTTAAGCATGTTCCAAGAATAGAATTTAAAGATTATTGTAAAGTCATGAGTCCGAATTTGACATCTTTCATTTAAAAATTTTCTTAATATTTTAGGTTTAGATATTTTTTCTTCATATTTTTCTTCTTTTTAATTCAGAGATTTTTTTAAAATGTTTTTGGTCTGAAACAAAAGTTTAAATTATAATACATTATTTATTTTAGAAACTCGAGTATAAGATCTTGTGGGTGTGTTTGGCCCAGCTTTTTTTATGGTTAAAAGCAACTTTAAAATCAAAGGTCATGATAAGAACTTTAAAAATGAAGTAAAAGTTGTTAGGAAACTTTTTTTTTTTAAACGAAAATTTGTTGGGTAAATTATGTACTCTATTTTTTTTTTACAAAATGATATATTAAAAAATTTCAAGAAATTGATTTGTGATAGAAACATTATATTTATGATAATTTATACCCATGCATTAAAATTTTATTTCAGATTATAAATTCTTTTATGATATATAAACAAATATCATGCCAAAATTATATATTTAAATTAAAATATTTATTGTTTGAGATGTCATAAACACTACAAGTCTTCAATTAGAAAAAAAAGTTGATAATTATATTGGCTGCCATTATAAAAATAAAGTTGACGAATTGGATTTGTCAAGAAAAAAAAAGTTGTAACCCACTAAAAAAATATACAAGCTTTGAATGTCAAACAAATAACAATAGAAGAAGAAAAATATGTTGCTAGCGGGATTCGAAACAGGAGTGGAAAATGGTGAGGCGCATAAGTTTGTCTAAAGTTTAATTTGATGGCTTCTCCTCTTTATGTTTTTCTTCTTTAATATTAAGTCACTTCTTTTTATTAGGAACTTAGAATGAAATGTGTTTGGCCCAGCTTCTTCTTTAAAGAAGAGAAGTTAAAATTAAGCTAGACAAACACTACCTATAGAACAATTTTTGTGTCAAAAAATATAGAATAATTATAAAGCGGTTAGTGGATCCCATCAAATGACAGATTGGTCAAAAGAACTTAAATTCGAATTTTGGGTGGAATACTTTTCGGTCAAGATTTACTTCCTGGACGAACTTCAAATTACTAGGACCCCTACTTCGTATGCATTGGAATAAAAATAAATAAATGAAGGAAAACAATGGAATAAAAAAATCACTTCAAAGATATGTGTATTTCCTTAATATACATACATTTTGACATATATTTTACTTATTATTTTTAACAAATATTATCAACATAAATTTTAAAAATGTAAAAAAAAAATCAGCACAAATTTTCACGTGCCTTGCACGGGTTTCAAACTAGTAAAGTACATATGACATCTTCCTATTTCCTATGCTCTTCCTAATTAATGATTTTAAACAAGCCATCGTACATGTTACACCCATCAATTAACAAATGAAATAAAAAATCTAAATTTTTTTAATCGTATGAAATCCAAAATCAAAAATTTATGATAAAAAATTAAACAAATGACACCTTAAATTAACAAAATAAATTATTATAATGTTGAAATTTACATTGGAGCCTACATTGAGTTATATCGTTGCATAAGCCTAAGAAAAACAACAAAAATAATATGGACACCCCATCTTCAACCAAAATCATTAGAACATATATATGAGTCATCTCACTTGTATGTTATTCAACATCTACTATTTCATCAATTATAGAACTTGAACTCATATTTGACACATTAACATCTCTCCCTTCAAGTGTGTGACTCTCTACGTCTGTAATTATGTGGCATAGCTAAACAAGGTCAAACAAAGGCACAACATGGTCAACAGGTGAGTTGGTGGTAATTTGATAGAGGGGGATTTATTTTGTTTTCTTTCATGAGAAGAGAGAAAGGAAATTAGAAAAGGAAAAAAAGATGAAAAAGAAATTTAAGATTGAGAGAGTGATACTAGTAAAGAAAAAATAGAATGGTGTATTTTGTCCATGAGGTTATAAGGAATGAAGTGAGTAGCTCGTAATTCTATGAGTTTAATGAAAGAGTTGAAGTTTTTTTAATTTACCAAAAAGTTATATTCAATTAAAAAAAAACGTCACAACATTTAAACATGTCTAATAAACATGTGTTTTGTCAACTGAACATAACATATCACATCAGAGTTTTTCTATGACTAAATCCCACCAAAGATCAAAAATGAAGGAATTTAATATAATAGAAGTTGATTAAAAAAATTACAAGAAAGCGAACGACATCCAAAAACTTAAATTTAATATAAAAATTAAACAAATGACATCCAAAAGCTAATAAAATAATTCATCATAACGTTCAGAGTTCTCGGGGAGCCTATAATGAGTTGAATCATCACATTAGGCTAAAAGCAATCACACACAAGTTAGATTGTCAACACATCTTCACTCAAAACCTTAATAGTTTGGTGCGCATGATATGATAGAGACATAATATGATAAGAAGTGGGATAAGGATATGATATGATAGTGACAGATATACACTTATCATATCATGTATTTGGTGCACATATGATATGAAAGATGATAGCATTATTTTACCATATCATATGTTTGGTGTACACTTGATATTGATGATAAAGATACAAAATCATGATTTAACATTGCTACCAAAATTAAATTAAAAGGAACAAAACAAATCGTGTCGGTATTTCAATTAACGTGTTTTTTTTCCAATCGTAATATGGATTAGGATACATGGAAAGTAACAAAAATAGAGAAGCAAAAAAGCAAAGGAACAAACAATATTTGTATCGATTGAAGTTATAGTGGAAGGAAAACAAAAGTTGTGAATAAGCGATTGAAAAAAAATTGAATTTGTTGATAAAAAAAAGGTCATGATGATGAGCGATTGAAAAAAAAATGTATGATTATATCAATCAAAACGGTAGTGAAGAAGCAAGAGAGAAAGGAAAGCTGAAAAATTATATCTATATAGAAGAAGAAGGAGGAGGAGGAAGAGGTTACACGAGAGATGGAGGAGGCTAGATTGGGAATCGAAGGAGGTAAAGAAAATAATACGCGCGTCTGGTGAAAAGCATATGCTATCAGGTTGCTAACCCAACAAAAACTAAGGATTAGAATTACAAAGAGTGAATAGGATAGGATTAGTAATAGTTTTAATTTATCATATCATGTTGGTGCACCAAACAATTGATTTAAACATAAAAGGATAATTTTATCATATCCTGTCTCCCTATCATGCACACCAAACGGGCCGTAAGTCATTAGATACACCGTTTATCTAATTTATATAATTTTCAACATTTACTCTTGCTTCCAATGTGGAACTTTAAGTCACAAGTGACACATTAACAAATCTTCCTTAAGTGTCAGACTCTCTACATGTGTGATATGCTGACATAGGCAAATAAAGCTAGACGAGGGCACAAAATGGTAAAAAAGTGTGGGTTGATGGTGGTTTCATATAGAGAGGTTTATGTTTCTTACTTACATGAGAAGACAGATAGAATGTTAGAAAAAGGAAGAATGAAAAAGAAATTTGAACATGAGATAATGATAATCGAAAAAAAGTAGTGCTTTTGTTCGTGGATGTGTCGGAAATAGAGTGAATTTCTGATGATTTTATTGATTAGTTGAAGGAGTTGGAGATTAATGAGTAGTTATTTTACCAAAAACATATGCTCAATTAAAAATATGTCAAATCATTTTAAATTGTAACTTTGTCAACTCAGTATAGCACATTTGCTTTTTTTTTATTCTTTGATCCCACCAAAAACTAAAGGCGAAGGTATTTGAAATAATAGAGGTTGGGAAAAAATTGCATCAGGCGACCATAAGTCTTAACTCGATTGGCAAAAATATCAAAATTGCAAGGTCAGATGTTGTCGCCAGGGTTCGAACCTTGACTCTTCCACTTGAGTGTGAGTTTTCAATGACAGTTGTCATTTCATCTATCTACAAAAAAGAAATTGCATAAATCAAACGACATAAAAAATTTATATTTAATAACAATAAAAATTAAGAAAATGACATCCAAAAAATAGCAAAACAATTCATCATAATATTCAGAGTTACGAGGGAGCTGCAAGTGATATTGCCATCGCATTTTTACTAAAAACCTTAATACATTAGTTATATCGGTCATCTCATTTATATGTTTCTCAATATCTACTCTTTCATTCAATGTAGAAGTTTAAATCGCATGTGACACATTAACATATCTCTTTTAAGTGTAAGATTCTCTGTGTTTATGATCTGGTGAGATAAACAAACAAGTGCAGAGGCACAACATAGTAAAAAAATATGGGTTGGCGGTTGTTTCATTTAGGGATGTCGTTGTTCTTTTCTTTTATGAGAAGAGAGAAAGTAAATTGGCAAAAGAAAGAAGATGAAAAATAAATGTAAACACGAGAGACTAAGTTATAAGCTAGAGAAATAAATGATAAGTTACTGATGAAATTACTGTTACTAGTCAGGTCATTGTGTATCGTATGAACTTATAAGTTATAAAATAGTTTATTGGTCCTACAAAACAGACTCTCAAGTTTTCCAAGATAGTCAAAGGACAACTCATTCATCTCTCTCCCTCCCTCCCTCATTGTCTAATTATAATATATAATTAAATAGAGACCTCAATCGTGTGCGCATGTAAATATAGAATTGTATGGTCTAAACTTGTAATAAACATGTCATTTTTCACACCTTTTACAAAAACATCAACAACCTTGCCAACTATTTACTTAAATGATCATGTTTAAAATTTAGTTGCCTAGCTATTTACCTTGACAGTTACACCAAAGCACTCGTTCTTTACTATAACAAAACTATTCACGGTCATAGACAATATAAACTCAACCACAACATAAAGCAAATAGTCATTAATCTCCAACTTGTTATTTTCGTTCTTTCTTTCTTTCTTTTCTCTCCATTGATTTGTTTTGTTTTCATTTCAATTCTTGTGGATTAAGTCATACAAAAATGAGCATAAATTCAAATGATACTGTGTTCTACGAAATTAAGAGATTGAATGAAACTGTATACAAAATTTGTTATGAGGCTCCACCCCATATTGTTTCAGATGGTTTATGGAGTGGTCACGAAAATGGAAGGAGACCAATGAAATCTTTCTTGACCTTGTTTCAGTTACAATTAGTTATCATTTTTGCACTCACGCAAATATGCAGTTTTCTTCTCAAACCTTTGAGACTCCCTAAATTCCTTTCACAAATGATTGTAAGTATATCCAATTGATATTTTTTTTAAAAATAATTATTTTCTCAATGCATGTTTAGATTCTCGATGAGTTTATCATAATCATTGTTAACCATCCTAATTTTGAAAAATCAACATTTTGGAACTTCAACAAAAAAAAACCATCATAATTCTAAACATTCATGTGGATAAATCATAGTTATTAGAAAAAAAGTTAAATTGCATACAAAAAATAGATTTTGTTTCTAATTTCATTTCTTCCATCTATAATTTTCATTTGAAATTCATTACACCATTTGTCCCACAATAATCAATCTATTTGACCATTTCATACAAATGAAGAAAATTATATAAATAAAAGAGATAAAGTAATATTTTTACTAAATTACCATTATTAAGTATTGTTATATTTATCATTATTATAAATGCAAAGTGAAGTATATTGAGTTGATAGTAATGCATTTAATATTAATTAGAGTAAAATTAGAAAATATATAATTAATACCTCCTTCAAAATTAAAAGTGACTGCCATTTTCAAACAATTGTTTTATACAAATAGGTCAATTATTGCAGGATATAGAAAATAATTTATAGATAGTATTTTCTAGAGATGGAATTAAACACATTATCCATTCCATTTGCAGGCTGGGTTGATTCTAGGTTTCTCATTTGAGCTAAAAACATTAGACACATACATGGGTAGGTTGTTCCCATATGGAACTCATGACGTAATTTCAACAATTTCATCATTAGGAATGGTGCTCTTTGTTTTCATAAATGGTGTACAAATGGATTTCAGCTTGATAACAAGGACAGGAAAGAGAGCATGGATAATTTCAATAATTGGATTATTTGTACCATTATGTGTTGGTTTTATACCACTACTAACATTGCCTGGAAGAATCGAAGCCATTAAGAAAATACATGGTGATGGAATCGCAGTGACAGTGTTATCACACAGTCTAAGTCAATTTGCAACAATCGCTTCACTACTAAGTGAACTTCAAATTCAAAACTCTGAGCTTGGTAGATTGTCTTTATCCTCGGCTTTGGTCAGTGACATATTGACCACAGTTATGTCAACCAATATTGTTGCGCTTAAGACTAGTCCTAATTCTACGGCGCTCTTAAGAAACATATCCTTACTTTTCATATTTTTTGTATTAATTCCATCGGTATGTAGACCAATAATGTTTTGGATCATCAAACGTACACCGGAAGGAAGACCTGTGAAAGATAGTTACATTTATGTTATCGTTGCAATGGTTTTTGTTCTTGGTATTTTTTCAGTTAAAATTAATCAAGAATTTGTCTTAGGAGCCTTCATTTTGGGATTGTCTGTTCCTGAAGGAGATCCTTTAGGATCTGCGTTGGTTAAGAAGCTTCAGTTCTTTGGTACAACATTCTTTTTGCCTATCTTTGTAACTACTTGTGTGTTGAAAGCTGATTTTTCAATGGATTTGACATCATATATTATGGTGTCTAATGGTTTAGTGGTCCTAGCAATTCACATGGTTAAAATGACAGCATGTTTTATAACTGCTCTTTGTTGCAAGATGCCTGTCACTGATGCTTTGTGTATTTCCCTCATTTTGAACACTAAAGGTGTGGTGGAAGTTGGCGTCTACAATTCAGCATTTGACGATCAAGTATTGCATTTAACTTTTTTTAGGTTTAAATATGTTTTTTCGTCCCTTATTATATGATTATTTTGGTTTTGGCCACCCAAAAAAAATTTGATTTCGGTCCCTCGTTTCTGCCTCAACTTTGGTTCTCATAGCTATTTAAAAATACTTGCAAATATTATAACTATAAGAGCCACACTTTAAAAACGAGGGATCAAAATAAGACGCAATATTTTTATGTGACCGAGTGTGTGTGTGTGTGTGTGTAGTGCATAAACTGCCATTCTATATTCTATTTGGTCCTTGAATTATAGAAATATAATAAGTAGTCTCTAAACGACTTTCAATCAATCTTGCTAGTCCTTAAACTATCATTATATCTCTTATTTTTAAGATAACTGAGAGACTAACTTGATGGACTTATCATGGTGTAAGGATGGATTATCATATTTCTACAGTTTAGGGACCAAAAATGAGAGAGAGTTACAATTTAGAATAAATTGAAAATTTACTCTATGTATATGGACTATTATTCTTATTCAAATATAATGTATGTATGTATGCAGGTAATTAATAGGAAAACATATGGAGTGATGATGATAAGTATAATGATTATTGCAACCATTGTGCATTGGTCACTGAAGTTATTATATGATCCATCGAGAAAATATGCTGGATATCAAAAACGGAACATGATTAGCTTAAAAAAAAACTCAGAGCTGAGAATACTCGTAACACTTCAAAAACAGAACCATATTTCAGCAACAACAGATTTCCTAGACTTATGTTGTCCAACACAAGAGAAACCAATCACAATTGATGTTCTTCATGTAATTGAGCTTGTTGGAAGAGCCTTACCTCTTTTCATTCCTCATTGCCTTCAAAGACAAGCATCAGGATCGACTTCATATAAATCATACTCAGACGATTTTATCCTTGCTTTTGATATCTACGAGCAAAATAATCAAAATGCAGTATCAATAAACACTTACACATCAATATCTCCACCAAATCTCATGTTTGAAGATGTTTGTAATCTTGCATTGGACAAAGTTGCAACCATTATCATTCTTCCATTTCATATAACATTGTCAAGTGATGGTGTAGTTGAATCTGATGACAGGAAAGTACTAAGAGCATTGAACCGCAGAGTACTTGAAATTGCTCCATGTTCCGTTGGAATACTTGTAACTCGTGCTAATTCAATACCGAAACCAACACCGACAACATCAATAACATCAGAATATTCTAATACTCGATTGGCCATCATATATTTAGGTGGAAATGACGATGATGAAGAGGTCTTATGTTTAGCGAAACGAACAATGAATAATCCTAGGATCAACCTGGTTGTTTACCGTCTTGTTGCTAAAGAAAACATTGAAGAATTGGAGGAGTTGATGGATATTGGAGATGAAATGTTAGAAGAATTGAGACATGCTGAAAATGTGAGGTATCAAGAAGTTTTCACTCATAATGGATCAGAAACCGCATCTTTTCTACGTGAGATAATGAATGAACATGATTTTTTTATAGTTGGGAGAAGACATGAAACTCAATCTCCTCAAACTGATGGATTGGAAGAATGGAGTGAATTTCCAGAACTTGGTGCTATTGGTGATTTTCTTGCTTCACCTGATCTTAATAGTAGTGCATCTGTTTTGGTTGTGCAACAACAACTCTCACGTGCGAATGACCTCAAAGGATGGGTTTTGTAGTTGTCAAGGCATAATAGATAGAGGCACATCCGATGGATAGTCAGAAAAACAAACTACATATTTTTGGAATAAAATTTATGTATGACCTGCTAAAGAGGAATTATGGGTTTTTGAACTATAGTAGAAAGTCCAACCACATGTAAATATCGATGTTGGTAGATGAGTTTGTTTATGTTGTTTTATGTATTCTTTAATTTCATATCCATGTTAGAGATTATTTCATGAGTTGGTGAAAAAACAATTTTGAAGATTTTAATTGAGTTTGCATTTTTTTTTTATAGTAATGTGTATGAGAATAAATGATGATTGAAATGAAAGGCTAGTTATTGGAAAGAAATCAGTTGCATGGAACAAATAAATGTATATAGAAGAGGGCAAATACAAATTCATTCTACTTATTGAGAAAAACGTAGAACGCAATTTTGTTCCTCAAGTAAAAAAATGTCTACCAATATTCTATTTCATTATTACAAAACCAGAACACATTACTCCCTTCATCGGGAATTGCATTTTGTGTTTATATTTTTCTTATGTAATGAAATGTTGTATTTTCGAGTTGGTAGTCTTGACTATTTGTGACTTTTGTTTCGAATGAGAAAAATGGGTAATATATTTTTTCTCAAAAACAAAAAATTAGTTTTTACTTTGTTTTTATTAAGAACTTACAATATCTTTAATGATCATAATTTAAGTAACTCATTCCGAACTTGTTGCTTCTTTAGTGGGTTTCATTATGCCACATCATATTTATACAACTCACTATATTTTTAACCCCAATGATGTATATTTGACCAACACATAAGTTGCAACAACTTAATTGATTATTTGTTTTGTTGATTAAAAACTATAAGTAATTCTATACTCATATGGAAAGACATTTTATTTAATAAATTAATGCTTTTATTATTACATATATTTTCTTGATTTTTATTTAAAAGTAATTAATTTTCATGTTAGCGAATACATGGAGATGACTTGTCATTAAAATCTACCACGTCAACATTTTTTGGTCAAAATTGGTACACATGTACATGGGGGACTAGTAAATCCAAATTTGAAAAAGAAAAATCACACACACGTAGTTATTCCCTCGTTCCTTCTTTTAGCGAGGATCCAACGGTTATGAGCTCATCCAAGATAAGACTGCAATAGTAGCCATTGGGTGAATCCGACCGAAACCTAACCAAAGAGGCCACATGTTTTCTTCAATCCAATCCTTTCAATCTAAAAACCCTAACGCCAACGCCCACTTTCATTGCCACATTTTCTTAGCGTTGTGTGAATGTTGTGTAGTTAGCTATAACCGAATTCCTAGACTCAATTAGAAACAAAAATTAGGGACCCTTTTAAGATCAGTTCTATGTCCCTGGTTATACTTGTATCTGACTTGAGTTTGTTAGTATTCAAATAAATTTTTGTTATATTGTCTCTTTCTACAAAGGAATCCATTTTCTCTTTCACTAATTTTAATTGAGGTAATAAAATATTATGTTCTTAAATGACTAAAATGCAAATAAATTTGAATGTTGGTCCATGCCATGAGTGAATCGGTGTGAGATAATAAGGTATAAGGTTGACTGAATTTTAATGGGGAGAATGGTATGGTATCAATTGTCATTACAAATAAATCAGTTATTATTACACCAAAGAAGAGAGTCATGGGAGAGGTAATTAGAAAGGAAATGAGAGTCAGTACACTTTCAATGGCTATCAATATACTAATAACTCCATGTGGTACCCAAAGAGAGGGAAATTTGGTTTCAATTGTGATTATTGGCAATAAAGGTATTTTATTCTTACATGATGGGATAGGGAATAAATAATAACGGAGAATTAAATTGGCACCATGATCATTTGGGTTGTTTACGTGAGGGGAGAAAATTTGAAATTAAAATCACATGAAGAAGGGAGCACTGGCGTGATGAAAATTTAAAAGGATGATAATTTCTTTTCTTAACTTTTCAGCCAAAGAAATAATGAGGTAATAAAGTCCTGACTATGTTTGATTATACAAACTAGAGGATGTCACAATTTTCATAAAATTTTTTTACACATAAAACAAATTGTTAAATAAATAAATGATAAATCAATTAAATTATTAAAATGACTTGTATAAAATACTGTGGCGTTAACAAAATCAATTTTTATATGGGTATCGAATGTATCCTCATAGCAACTCAGATCTCAATTTTTACACCACTAATTTGATTCAAGGGTGTTTGGTAATTTGAAACATTAGCACGTTTTCTATTTAATTTTGAGCCAAAATTGTTTTTATCCCTCACACTTATATATACTTAGCTCCACTCATTCTCTCGCCATTGAATCAATTTGCCAAAACAATCTCAACTCTTTTCTCTCTCTTTTTCTACAACTTCAAATTAAACATTTTTTCAAAGAACACTTGTAGCAGTCGGAGATCTTGATTGTAGGGTTTTATATGATAATTGTAATTTTAGTTTCATTCAATGATTTTGGTGGAGTGGTGATTGAATAACATATGATGTTTTTAACTATGTTTTTAGTTATTTTCTTTGCATTTGAAGGCAAATTAAAAGTCAATTAGAGGATGTGTCAACGGTTTGAGTGACTTTTCGTATTGTTTTCATTCGAGCTGTTGTAACTCAGTTTATTCTAAATCATGCATTTTTATTTTAATTTGAAGGCAAATTAGAAGTAAGTTGTCAATGGTTTGAGTAACTTTTTGTATTGTTTTCATTTGAGTCGTTGTAACTTACTTTTATCCTAAATCATGCAACTCCATGTGTTTTGAGTCTTTTTGGTGAGAAAATGTGTAAATCTCAAAACAAGACATCACGTGAAGGATCAAAGATATGAAGACTGAAGTTCAATGATTCTTAAAAGGTATTTAAGTGCAATACAAAAGTGAAGAAAATTCATTTGAATTTTCAATGTATTGTAAGACGGAAGAACACATGAAAAATGGTTGAAAACTGCAGAATTCGCGCAGGAGGGGCTGCCTCATGTGCCCCTGCGCATGAAGCCATGCGCCCCGCGCATGGACACAGTCAGGAAGTACTGTTTTCTTGTTTTCCAAGTTGTTTTTGGTGGAAAACCCTATTTTTACTATCTTAACCCCTAAGTAATCATGCACTATAAATAGAGACTCTTGTACACTCTTTTATTCATTTAGAAAGCTGGCGGTACAAGGCAAGGGTCAAGCATCAGGAGCTTTAAGGTAGAGTATCTCTACCCCCATCTTGTTCTCTCTAGGGTATGTTTTTCTATTATTTTGTAATGATGTCGATTGGCATAAGCAACTAAAACTTTGATTAAGGTTCCATGATGAACCCCTTCTTATTTGTTGGATTCTATTAATAATTTTTTTATTTAGTTTATAATCTAAAGTCTGATTTAATTTGTATATTTCTGTTTCTATATCATATCTAGATGAAGCATATTATGATTGAGGCCCCTAATTCTATTGAAGCAAGGCAGTAGTGAATTGCTTAGTTTCTAATATAATTGAGTCTATGTATGAATTTAGGACTACAACTCATCTTAAGGGAAGCCCACAATTGTAGACGGTTGAATTGCGGGGGCATTAAAATAAACTTCCACTAATTCATCACAGAGTTATGTTCTACTTTTTTAAATCCAAACATAAGACAATAAACTTCTAAGTTAACAAAACATAATCTCACATTAAGCATGACAATTAAAACGCTGCAACAACCTTCATATCTCTTTTCTTTTATTTTCTTTTTAAATAGATTCCGCTAATTACCAAGATGAACGATAATCCTTGTGGAGACTATTAACTTACTACTTTATTATTTGATACCATTTTGTGCACTTACCAGTTCACTGAATTCACCATCAAGTTTTTGGCATTATTATCGGTGATTGTTGATATTTTGACAAGGTAATGACTGAATTTATTTTGTAAATAATCAGTTTATTTGTTTTATTTTTATTTTCTGTTTTAGATTAGGTTTAATTTTTATTTTTGGTCAATTTTTTTTAGGATTAGGAGTAGTTTCTAGTTTTTAGGGTTAATTCCTATTTTCTAGCTAGGTTTATACCTTTGTAGATTAGGATTAGTTTTATATCTTTTAGGATTAAGTTAGTTTTTATTTCCCTTTAATTTAGGTTAGATTTGTTTTCCTTTGTAATTGACTCTTGTAAACATTTTCAACATTCTAGTGGAAGCTCGTAGAAGAGATGTGTTATTATACGAAGAGAGAATGTACCCCACAAAAATGACGATTGAGGGACCCTCTGTAAATCTGGTGTTCTCTTCTCCTTTTCTCTTTACTCATTGCAATATAATTTTATTTATGTTAAATTGTTGATTAGATTAATTGAAGCATAAACTTAGTGTCTGAACACTTTAGAACGTGATTTTCTAACAATCTTTGAAGACAAGTTTAACAAATCAATCAATAGGCATGGTTGATATCTTCTTGTCAATTAATTCATCATAAATCAAACTTGTTTAGTTCTTGTATAAGTTTAAGTTTGGTTTGATGTTATTATTAGCTTTGTGGTTTATATTGTGTATTAATAATTTATTGGTTAATAACAATTTTAGTGAGAATTTCTCGTTCAAAGTTGAATTGTCAATTTGTCATTATTAATCTTGTTATCATACGAGCTTGTGTTTAATTCCACATCTATTTATTTATTTATTATTGTAAAATGGAGAATATTGTGCAAACCTTATTCCCAACACTAATTGCCTAAAATAACTATTTTGCCCTTCATTTTTTCCCAACTCTTTCCAATTTCTCCCTCCCACATCTCTTATGTATTTCTGTTACATATTAATTGGCACACATTGTCATTGTCTGTTACAAAATAATTGTCTTTTATTTCATATGTCTCGGTTACACTTTGTAATTGTACAAAAGTCATTCTTACAAGATCATTTATATGTTCATTCTTCTTTCCCCTATAAAAGTTGTTATCAAAGATGAAACATAGCATCCCCTTTTCCTGTTTTAATTTTTTAGGGACCATTTTAATGTTTTATTGTGTGCTTACTTTGAGTGTCAACCTTTCAAGATTCTTCTCAACCTTTCAATTCCACAATGATAAAAAAAACGGTCGTGTGACTTATATTTTTTAGGGACCCTTTTAATGTTTTACTTTGAGTGTCAACCTTTCAAGATTCCACAATGATAAAAAGCGGTCGTGTGACTTACTTATATAGATGTCGTATGTACAACCCCTCATGTAAATGGGCGTGTGAAAGTTCATTTTGGAATAGTTGTATGCGTAGCAGAATTTTTTTCGTCGTTTTCAACGAGTGAGACTATTGCAACACACACACACACAGATATATATATATATATAAAACTTTTATTTCTAGCATCTAGCAATTCAAGTTTGACACAAACATATGGTCCCTTTACTTCAAGCATCTATTACCATGCCGTGTCATAATATTTTCTTTGAAAAAAAAGAAAAACCATGCAATATTATTATTTTTAGTATGTTTAAAAACAAAATGCTAGGCTTGAAATGATCTTCTTTCAACAAAAAAAAAAAGATTTAAATGATCAAGTAACGGTGTGTGTTTCATTTTTTCTCAAGAACGGATAAATCTAAAGTAAAATTAAAAGATGTGTTCTCCTTCTTCTTTTGTGACAAAAATAAGTTACAATTATTATTAGTATCTTATATCTTCTATACTACTACATTGCAATTTAAATTTTAGTTTTTCTTAAACAAGTACTGTGATGATGTGTGTTTAATTAATTGCTTTAAATTTATCAAATGCAAAAATTATGACTACACATATATAAAAATATGTTAACACATGTGCGTCGATGTGCAGGTCATGATCTAGTACTCATTCAAATTTTCAAAAGTTTATAAAACCATGCTTTTGAATATTTTTATAGGGGATAATTTATGCCCCCTCCCCCTCGGGTTTATTGTTGCATTCATCATATCGACTAGCACATGTAACATTTTGGTAATTATATAAAAAAACAATTACATTTTTGACGTGAGAAAAAAAATTACATTGATAATATATAGGGTTAATAGTATTTTTCACCCCTGTAATATAAGTCATTTCCGGTTTTCGCCCTTGTAAAATATTCGGTTTGATTTGCATCCTCGTAAACTTTTTTTTTTCCAGAAAACACCCCTCCCCTATATGACTGTGCATATTTGTTGACGTGGTACAATGTGTGACATGCTGACTGTGCACATATGCTTATGTGGCGTGCTGACTATATAATTAATTTTATTATTTATTTTTTAAGGGTACGCGTGGCATTTGTGCCTATTTTTTTTTTTTAAAAAAATAATATTTATATTATTTAGAAATAAAAATATTTTAAAAATTTTGAAAATAAAATATTCAGGAAATTTTTTACAAAATTCAGGACTTTTTTGTTTATTACGAAAAATATTTTCCAAATTCTATATTTTTTGTTTAAAAATTGAACTTTTTCATTTCGAAAATTTCATAAAAAAATTGATTTTTATTCTAAAATTTTATTTTCAAAAAAGATTTTATAAAAATCTGGAATAAAATTTTTGAAAAAAAATTCTAAATTTTTAAAAAAATTTGTATCCATATTTTTTTTCAGAATTTTTTGTTGTAGAAAAAATTATAAAAATAATTTTTTTAAGAAAAAAAAATCTGACTTTTTTTATTTTGAAAATTAAACTCCTGAATCTTTAAAAAAAAAAAAAATTCGAAAAAAAACCGAATTTTTTTATGATTTTTTTAATATTTGATTTTTAAATTTTTTGGAAAAAAATCTTAATATTTTTCTGATTTTTAGGATTTTTTTATTTTTGAAAATTAAGTTTTAGATATTTTAAAAAATAAAATCTGATGGACAATTAAAAAAAACAAATTGAGCGCCACATATGCACATTTGATGAGTTGGATGGAGGAGGGGTGTTTTCTGGGGAAAAAAAAGTTTTACAAGGATGCAAATCAAACCGAAAATTTTATAAGGGTGAAAACCGGAAATGAAATATATTTCAGGGGTGAAAAACACTATTAACCCTTAAATATATTAAATGAACATTATCAATATTAATGTAATTTGTTGTTAGATTTGCTTCTCTATGGGATAAAATTTACGTTGTTTTGTGGTGATGGTCATACTATGAGTCAGCTTGACAAGTTTCAATTATTCGAGGATTGGTGTATGAACTGGCCTAATTGTGTGCAAGTAGCTTTGGTTAGGGGATTTTCTAATCATTATCCGATTATGTTGTTTGTTGATGAGGAAAATTGGGGTCTTAAACTGATACACAAGTTGAAGTGTTGGTCGAATTTCCCAGGTTATATAGAGTTTATGATTGATTAGTAACGCATGGAGAAAGTTTTAGGGTGGGAGGGTATGTTCTCAAGGACAAATTCAAATTGATCAAAAGTAGTCTTAAAAGCTGGCATCAGACTAATTCTCAGAATCTTGAAGGAAAGATGAAAAGAGTGAAAGATCGAATTTTCTCAATACTCTAGGAGAAGAGGCCGAGTTAGGGTTAGAGTAGGTGGAAGAGATTCACGCTATTTCGCCCAGTTTGTTATCGACTGTGTGGTGGGGGAGTGTGCTAGTTTTAAAAGTTTAATTCCTAATTGTGCAAATTTTGGTTTTGTCCAAGATTTTTGGACCGAGATTAAAAGTGATGTGTTGAGGTTTCTGTTAGAGTTTCATAGAAACGACAAGCTTACAAAAGGGATGAATTGTACTTTAATTGTGTTGATTTTGAAAGCGGAGAACCTGCCAAGGTTAAATGAATTTAGGCTGATTTCGCTTGTAGGTTGTCTTTATAAGATTTTGGCCAAGGTGATAGTTAACCTGCTTCGATGTGTAACTAGGAGTGTTATCACTGATGCTCATTCTGATTTCATTAAAGGGGGACATTTTATGGACGATATGCTTATAGTAAATGAGGTGGTTGATGAATCAATAAAGTTAAAAAAGATTAGCTTTTGTTTAAGGTTGACTTCAAAAAGGCGTATGATTATGTTGATTGGTCATGTTTAGAAGCAGTAATCATTAAAATGAATCTCCTGATGTTGTGGAGAAAATGGATTATAGAGTGTGTTACTACTGCAACGGCTTATGTCCTTGTCAATAAAAGTCCAACAGACGAATTCCCTTTAGAGAGGGGGTTACGGGAGGGTGATCCTCTATCCCCTTTTCTTTTTTGATGGCGGCAGAAGGCCTATATATTACACTGAATTGGGCAGTGGAAAATGGTTTGGTGTCTGGTTATAGTGTGAGGAATATCAAAATTGCTAACGCAAATGTAAACATTTCTCATATGTAGTTTGCAGATGATACTATTCTTGTGGCCAAGAAAAGTTGTGTTAATGTTCATTCAATAAAAGCGGTCCTTATTCTGCTTAAGGTGATTTCGAGTTTAAAAGTAAACTTTCATAAGAGTATATTAGTGGGGGTTAATGATTCGAATTTGTGGCTGATTCAAGCAATGGTGGTTTTGAATTATCGAGCTCACAATATTCCTTTTTTGTACCTCAGTTTACCGATGGGTGGAGATTCACGCCTCTTACAACTCTGTTATCATTTGCTTGACCATATCAAAAAAGATTGTCTAGTTGGAAAAGCAGTCATTTGTTGATGGGGGGTCGATTGGTGCTTTTAAAATATGTCATGTCTTCGCTTCCTGTATATTTACTCTCCTTCTTCAAGGCTCCTACATTTCCTATTGAAACTTTATTTAGATGTTTTTTTGGGGGTGGGTGTGAGATTTTTAGGAAAATTTTGTGGATAAGTTACGATACTACTTGTTCGGATAAGGAGAATGGATGGTTGGGGCGCTTAGGATTCGGGAATTTAATTTGGCATTGCTGGAAAAATGGTTTAGAGGATGAAGATATGTTCTGGTTTAAGGTGTTAGTAGCAAGATACATGTTGGAAATAGGGACACTGCATGATGGAGGGAGGTTGGCTCAACTTGGTAGGAGCAATTATTAGTTGTGAGGCGTGGGAAAGGTTTGCAAGCGGGGGAGTGGTTTGATAATAATCTGGTGCGAGAAGTGGGTGATGGGGGTCAAAACGTTGTTTCAGACGGATAGGTGGTTGAGAAAAGGGCTTTGTGTGTTAGATTGAGAAGATTGTTTGATATGGCGGAAAATAAAGACGTTACTGTGGATGATATGTGTGGGTTAGATTGGAGGTTAGAAGGTGAAGGTTGGAAGTGGCGTCACAAATTATTTGCTTGGGAGGAGAAGATGTGGAGGGAGTGTTGCACTATTTTATCTAACATTGTTTTGCACTATTTTAAGAACTTTATATGCTAGTTTATCGATCTTAAAATAAGTTTTCCAAGTTATTCAAACTGATCAAAGGACAAATCATTCCTTTATTCCTCTCTCTCTCTCTCATTGTCTAATTATAATAATAATAATATATAGTTAAATAGAGACCTCAATTGCGTGCACATGTAAATATGACATTGTATGGTCTAAACTTGTAATAAACATGTTCTGTTTCACAGGTGTTACAAAAATGTCAACAACCTTTCCAACTTAATTACTTAAACGATCATGCTTAAAATTTAGATGCTTAGCTATTTACCTTGCCAGTTACACCGAAGCACTCCTTCATAACTATAATGAAAATTATTCATGCTCATAGACAATATAAAATCAGCCACAACATAAAGCAAATAGACAATAATCTCTAGTTTGTTATTTTCTTTCTTTCTTTTTTCTTTCCATTGAATTGTTTTATTCTTATTTCAATTCTTGTGGATTAAGTCATACAAAAATGAGCATAAATTCAAATGATAGTTTGTTCAACGAAATTAAAAGATTAAATGAATCAGGTTACATAATTTGTTTAGAGGCTCCACCCCATATTGTTTCAGATGGTTTATGGGGTGGCCACGAAAATGGAAGGAGACCAATGAAATCTTTCTTGACCTTGTTTGAGTTACAATTGGTTATCATTTTTGCACTCACGCAAACATGTAGTTTCCTTCTCAAACCTTTGAGACTCCCTCAATTTCTTTCACAAATGATTGTAAGTACATCCAATTGACATGATTTTCAAAAAGAATAATTTCTTTAGTGCATGTTTAGATTCACGGTGAGTCTATCAAAATAGATTTTGATAGATAAAGTTAAATTGCATATAGAAAATAGATTTTGTGGATAAATTGCATGTAGAAAATAGATTCACGGTGAGTCTATCAAAATAGATTTTGATAGATAAAGTTCAACTTACAAACCCATCATGATTCAACATTCATGTGGATAAGTTGTAGTTATTAGATAAAGTTCAACTTACAAACCCATCATGATTCAACATTCATGTGGATAAGTTGTAGTTATTAGATAAAGTTAAATTGCATATAGAAAATAGATTTTGTTTCTAATATCATTTCATTCATTTATAATTTTCATTTGAAATGCATTACTTCATTTGTCCCACAATAATAATTTATTTGACCATTTCACACAAATGAAAAAATTTATAAAAATAAAAGAGATAAATAATAATGATACTAAATTACCATTATTAAGTATTGATATATTTATCATTATTATAAATGCAGGGTGAAATATATCGAGTTGAGAGTAATGCGTTTAGTATTAATTAGAGTAAAATTTAAAAAATATAATCAATACCTCCTTCCAAATTAAAAGTGATTGTAATTTTCAAACATTTTTTTTATTCAAATAGGTTAGTTATGGCAGGACATAGCGAATATTTTGTAGAGAGTATTTTCTAGAACTGAAATTAAACACACTACTCATTCCATTTGCAGGCTGGATTGATTCTTAGTTTCTTATTTGAGCTACGACCATTGGACGCATACATGGGCAAGTTGTTTCCATTTGGAACTCATGATGTAATTTCATCAATTTCATCGTTAGGTATGGTTCTTTTTGTTTTCATAAATGGTGTACAAATGGATTTCAGCTTGATAACAAGGACAGGAAAGAGAGCATGGATAATTTCAATAATTGGATTATTAGCCCCATTATGTGTATGTTTTATACCATTACTAACATTGCATGGAAAATTCGAAGCCATTGAAAAAATAGGCGGGGAAGTCATAGTGCCAGTGTTATCTCATAGTCTAAGTCAATTTGCAACAATCGCTTCACTCCTAAGTGAACTTCAAATCCAAAACTCAGAGCTGGGTAGATTGTCTTTGTCCTCAGCTTTGGTCAGCGACATATTGACCACAATTACTTCAACCAATATTGTTGCTCTTGAGACCAGTCCTGATTCGGCAACGGTTTTAAGAAACATAATCTTACTTTTCATATTTTTTGTATTAATTCCTTTGGTATGTAGACCAATAATGTTTTGGATGATCAAACATACACCAGAAGGAAGACCGGTGAAAGATAGTTACATTTACGTTATCATTTCAATGGTTTTTGTTCTTGGTATTTTGTCAGTTAAGATTAATCAAGAATTTGGCTTAGGAGCTTTCGTTTTGGGACTGTCTGTTCCTGAAGGAGATCCTTTAGGATCTGCATTGGTTAAGAAGCTTCAATTCTTTGGTACAACATTCTTTTTGCTTATCTTTGTAACTACTTGTGTGTTAAAAGCGGATTTTTCAATGGATTTATCATCATATGTTATGGTGTCCATTGGTTTGGCGGTCCTTGTAACTCACATGGTTAAAATGACAGCATGCTTTATAACCGCCCTTTGTTGCAAGTTGCCTGTCACTGATGCTTTGTGTATTTCCCTAATTTTGAACACTAAAGGTGTGGTGGAAGTTGGCATCCATAATTCTGCATTTGACGACCAAGTACTAACTTTTACTTCTTTTTTTTACATTTAAATAAGTTTTTTGTCCCTTATTATATGATTATTTTGGTTTAAACCACCCAAAAATAATTTCTTTTGATTTTGGTCCCTCGTTTTGTCTAAACTTTGGTTCTCATAGCTATTTAAAAACACTTGCAACTATTATAGATATAAGAGCCACAATTTAGAAACAATGGATTAAAAGGAGGCGCAATATTTTTATGTGTCTGAATATATATGTAGTACATAGACTGCCATTGTCTATTATATTTGGTCCCTAAATTATAGAAATATAATAAGTAGTCTTTAAACGACTTTCAATTGGCCGAGTTAGTCCTTGAACTATCATTATCTCCTTTGTTTTTTAAAGTAATCCAAATACTAGTTTCATTAATTAATCACATCGTAAGGATGACTTATTATATTTTTATAGTTCAGGGACCAAAGAGTAAAGATAGTTACAATTTAGACTAAATTGAAAATTTACTCTATGCGTATACAGACTATTATTCTTATTCAAATATTATGTATGCATGTATGAAGATTATTAACAGGAAAACATATGGAGTGTTGATGACAAGTATAATGATTATAGCAACCATTGTGCATTGGTCACTAAAGTTATTATATGATCCATCAAGAAAATATGCTGGATACCAAAAAAGGAACATGGTGAGCTTAAAAAGAAACTCAGAGCTAAGAATACTAGTAACACTTCAAAAACAGAACCAAATTTCCGCAGCAACTGATTTCCTAGACTTATGTTATCCAACACAAGACAAACCAATCACAGTTGATGTTCTTCATGTAATTGAGCTTGTTGGAAGAGCCTTACCTCTTTTCATTCCTCACCACCTTCATAGACATGCATCAGGACAAACTTCATATAAATCATACTCAGACGATGTTATCCTTGCTTTTGACATCTACGAGCACAATAATCAAAATGCAGTATCAATAAACTCTTACACAGCAATATCTCCACCAAATCTCATGTTTGAAGATGTTTGTAATCTTGCATTGGACAAAGTTGCAACCATCATCATTCTTCCATTTCATATAAGATGGTCAAGTTACGGTGTAGTTGAATCTGATGACAAGAAAGTACTAAGAGCACTGAACCGCGAAGTACTTGAAATTGCTCCATGTTCCGTTGGAATCCTTGTAACTCGCGCTAATTCAATACCAAGACCAACATCGACAAAATCAGAATACTCCATTACTCGATTAGCCATCATATATTTAGGTGGAAATGACGATGATGAAGAGGTCTTATGTTTAGCGAAACGAATGATGAATAATCCTAGGATAGACCTTGTTGTTTACCGTCTTGTTGCTAAGGAAAACATAGAAGGCTTGGAAGAGTTAACAGTAATTGGTAATGAAACGTTGGAAGAACTGAAATTTGCTGAAAATGTAAGGTATCACGAAGTTTTCACTCAAAATGGATCACAAACGGCATCTTTTCTACGTGAGATAGTGAATGAACATGATTTTTTTATAGCTGAGAGAAGACATGGAGCTCAATCTCCTCAAACTGATGGATTGGAAGAATGGAGTGAATTTCCAGAGCTTGGTGCTATTGGTGATTTTCTCACTTCACCCGATCTTAGCAGTAGTGCATTGGTTTTGGTTGTGCAACAACAACTCTCACACGCAGATGACCTTAAAGGGTGGACTTTGTAGTTGTCAAGACATAATAGAAAGAGTATATTGTGTTTAAAAATATAGGGGACTTAGCAACTTTTATATATAAGATATGACAACTTTTTTGCTCAAAGACTTAACAGCTTTTATATAAAGATTTTTTTTGCCAAAAGTTTGTTAAGATAATAAGATAAGATATAAGATCATTTAAATAAAAAAACAAAAAAGATTAGAAAGAAAAATTGCTACAACCTTTTCGGCTTTAAATAGTTTTCTTAGAGACTTAAGAACTTATAAATAAGATATGAGATTTTTTTTTTAAAAAGGCAAAAAATTAAAAAATCTACAACAATTTGTTTGACTCTAAAAAATTGTCTAAGAGACGTAAGAACTTTTTTATAAGATAAGATACTATATTCGACAAAAAAAGAGGATAAGATACTATTTCTCTCAAAACAAAACAAAATCACGAAGGAAAATCGCAACAACTTTTTTGACTAAAAAAATAAGAACTTTTATAAGATATGAGGTCTTTTTAAAAAATAAAAAATTAGGAAGAAAATTAGCATAACTTTTTTGGCTCCGAAAAGTTCCATAAGAGACTTAGAAACTTTTATATATAAGATATGATATCATTTTTTTAAAAACAAAAATTAGGTAGAAAATTTGCAAAAACTTTTTTGCCTTAAAAACTGTTTTACCTGTGCGCAGGTCTATTTAAAAACACAGAAATTTAAAAGAAAAAATGTTAAAATTATCCATGTATACCCTGTAAAGTAACAGGAAAAAAAAGAGGCTTATAATGGTATTTGGATCTTATCCATACTTCTATTTTAGTTTTAACAAAACTGAAAACAAAATTTATTAAACTGATTTTCATATTTGACGGCAAAAAAGTAAAATAAGTAGTTTTTAACAATTAAGCAGAATTACATTAATAGTGTTTTAACTCAATTCAAATAACATTTTAGTCTTTTATTATCTATCTTTACCCCAATTAAGTCCTTTATTTTATAAAATGCTGATACTATTATTCCTTTTTTACATTAAAAAACAAAAAAACTCAAATCTTCATCAAAATATCCCGAAAGTTCATAAAAAAAACTCAAATCTTTAACCAAAAAACCAGATTTTCAATAAAAAAAGGATAATAGTGTTAGCATTCTGTAACATAAAAGACTTAATTGAAGAAAGAAAAAAAAGATAAAGAACTAAAATGTTATGTGAGATTAAGTTAAAGGACCATTAATGTAATTTTACGTAGAAATTATCTTCTTTTTTAAATAAATTACTTTGAAGAATCAAATAGTAAACTTAGCTTAGTTTGGTAAGGACAATACATAATATAGGCAAGGTCTCAGGTTCGAAATCTGAACACCAAAAAATAAAAATAGTAAACTTTTTTATTGCCAAAAACAATAGTAGACATTTTATGATTTTTTTTGGGTTTCGACTTTATTTTTAACTTTTTATTTTTAACTTAGCTCAATTTGGTAAAAAAAACTTCCTCAGCTCAATTGTCACCGAATATCATAATCGTCACCAAGTCATATTGGTCTACCTATAATCAACAAAGTATTTTTGCATTGAAATCCAAATAAAGAATTATTTATTTTTTATTACAAAATAAAGTAGTATTATTTTGAGGACTACGTAAATTGAATATTTGTTACATTTAAAAGAGTGTATTTAAAAAAGGGTCATAAGTTAACTTGTGTCACGGCACATGTTAAGATTTCTAAAAAAAGAAAGTATTTTCTGAAAAAACTTAAATTTCAATCTTTAGAGAAATATATTGACACAATTTCCAATCATAATTTCTATTTTTAATACCTTAACATTTTATCATTTTCCTTAAAAAAAATGTTAGCAATCCCTTCAAAAGAAAAAGTGTCAGCAAATCAATAATGGGTTAGTATGTACCGAACTTTAGTCGTCCAACATTAGTGGGTCGGAAACTGGTGCGAAAGCCAAAAAATAAAATAAAAAGTTTAACTATCGTTTTATCATTTACTGTAATGTCCAGATATTTTATATATGTTATATATGTCTTGTGGTAATTTTTTTTAATTATGATTCTTTCACCAATTTATTTTATGGGTAACTTTTTTAAAATAAAAATTGTAAGACTCTACTTTTAATTAATTAATTAGAATCTTTAGTTTATTTATTATAGTCATATATATTTAGTTATTTTAATTGATCAATTTGCATAGTAATTATTTTAGTTTCTACTTTACTGCATGATGGCATGTCTCCGTTTCTCTAAACTAAAATGACCACGTTTTATTTTAATTGACTTTGAATTTCAAGAGTGCCTAATTGCCACTATAATTTAGGTTTCTTTGGTTTATAAATAAAAATAAAATAATAATAATAATAATAGAAGATAAAGGCCCTTGTTGCTAAGAATTAGGCGGTTAGTTAAAACATGACTAAATAGATAGTTGTACATATGTATCACCACCTCCTTCCCTTTTCCTACACACGTATACCACTACTACCTCCTCTTGCTATTTACTCTCACGTTCTCAATATTCAGTGCCTATCTAATGCCTTTCAGCTTAATTATGTTGGTACATGATGCTCACGTTTCCTCTTTGACCTCGTAATTCAATTGTCTAATTCAAACTCTATGATTTTTCTCTTTAATTATACAACCTCCCTCTCTTGATATAATGCAAGGAAAAACACTTCACACACCATCCTCTTAATTTTCGTTACGGCTTTAAGCAAAATCCATGGTCATTATTTGCGCGGATGCCTATCCCTATAACTACCATTCATCAAATACCTTTTCCAAGTCTAGTGGTTTTCGTATGACGTACATGTAACCCGTTTTCAATCATTTCTACATATTCCTCCTATTTCTGTCTCGTCTCTAATTTTAGGAATTATGCTTTTGAAGCTTCGAACTCTTCCCTAGCAAGTGATCTTCTTGAGATTGTAGAGTTTTCATATAAAATGGTTAAAGGTAAGAGCTTTAGTTTTGACCATGATTTAATTGAAAATGATAGGTTATGATGTTGAATTTGATATGCTTCTTGACTCAATGGATGAGTGAAAAGATTTATATTTTTATCCTTATTTTAATTTTTATGATTGACAAATATAAGAATTGGTGAATTGCAATTTTGTTAAAATATGTGATTTGATGAATATGTGAATCTTAGCGACTGTTGATTTGATTTGATTTGTATAAATGAGAAATGCTGAGTTAAAGTGATTTTTCTTGTCTATGTCATTTATGGATTGTGTAATTGTTGATTAGTTTTAAAGGATATGTAGAATTCATAAATTATGTGGTTCAAGTGTTGGAAAAGTTTGTAATTTACAGAAAGAGTGCATAGCATGCATATCATTGCATTTGATGAATTATTAAGTGTCAAATGAGGTGATTCAATGGATTTTTAAAGTGCCAAATGAAGTGATTCAATGGAATTTTAAGTGCCAAATGAGGCGAGGCGATTATTATTATATTGCAAATTAGGCGATTCAATGGATTTTAAAGTGCCAAATGGGGCGATTCTTTATTATATGCCAAATTGGGCGATTAAAACTATTATGCCAATCAGGGCGATATCCGGATCATGGTTTACTTGCATTTCATGCATCTGCATCATCATTGAGTCTTGTGTTTGTTCTTGTAGTATATTTTAGAGTGGTGAATATTTTAAATTAAAAAGAAGTGTTTTAGCACAATTCCTTGATGATGGTCGTATATTCTTATTTGATGTTGTAATTTATTATTAATTTTATTTCATGGGTGATGAAAACTAACCCTTACAACCAACATTTTAGGTACCAAAGGAGATAAGATGTGTGCTTGTTGTTTTGCTTGAAGCGTGTGCGCGTGGAAACAAAATTGAGTTTTCTAAATTGTAATTAAATTCATTTAACTATTTTTGTTAAGTTCTTGTTAGGAATTTATTATGCATGACTATTGTAAGGAAAAAACAATAGTCTTATTTTTCTAAAAAGAAAGAGTTAGACGTAATGTCTTGAATTAAAATCCAGGACGGTACATTATCTACCATACCATTCAAATTTAACTAATGTTTTTTTTTATCATCAGTATTGGCTATTCAAATATTCATTAGAAAACATGATCATATGGATTACAAAGATTAAGTAGTTCATACTATCAAATATTAATAAAAGATATTTTTATAAAATAACTTACGATCTTTTCTATACAACATTAACTACATTCGTTAGAGTGACACAAGAAAGGTTCAAATACAGATGCCGCACACAAATTTGCGGTCATGATAAAACCAACATTAACCTATGAGGAGAAAATCATCTTGCACCAATGGCATAATATGCATTCGACAATTAAAATTTCAAGTCAAACTGACACACATGATAGCATTTTATTGAAACAAAACCAACTATGAAACCAGTGAAGCAGAATATATCTTCAAAAACATTTCAATTAACACAGATTAACTCACATCACATCAAATTCAAGTGAAAGCTGAAAAGGTAAACTTAAATTTGTGAATGCCAATCAAAACAATCATATGCTTGCAGAAAATAAATAATAACATTATTTTCTTGTCCTTTCCATATCACAACAACTCTAACAATTGACATTTATCACAATGATTATGTGACAATATTATGGTAGTCAAATAGAGAATACATAATATATTTCATTCATTTCCTATAACATGATTTTCAAGAAATAATTTAGAACACCAAGAGTACAGAGGTGGAAATGGAAAAAATGCACAACGAAGAGGCCAATTAATCAAAAGTTTTTTTTTTGTACAAATACAAAAGCTATTTATTTATGTATAAATGAAAATAATAAACTTGTGAATCGAAGAAAAGGAAAAACTGCATGATTAACTTGTTGCTCTTCCCGCAAACCAAAGTTCAAACTTGATAACAATATTATGGTAGTCAAATAGAGAAAAAAAGTTGTAAAATATTGAAGAATCAAAAGAGTGATTGACATGAATAGAGAAGTGCAAACAAACAATATTTGAATCAACTTCCAAACAGTGAACCTATAACAGAGGAAGAATTGTTAGAAACATTGGAAGTAAAGAATCAATATCAAAATAAATAACTCAAATTAAAGAGAAAGATGACGTTTATTTTTCTGATGTCTTTCCGATGACCACTTCCGTAGTTTGAACCGGTCTTCTTTTTTTCGGTAAATCTCAATGAAGCCCTCATCCTCCTTCACTCTTCAATGTTTCCTTTCACCTTTTGCAACAGTTGTGAAATTAGGTTTCAAATGGGATGGAAATTACAACATAAAATTAGAAAGTGAATCAATAGAATGACAAAAGGATTTGCCTTTTTTTCATACCATGTCAATCATGTGATCGCCTTAAGAAGATGGAAAATAAGGGGGAAAACATATTTAAAAGGTTTGATGAAACAACACCCGGGGGACAACATAATGCAACCGAAAATAACAAATAGCCAGGGATCACTCTTCTTGAGAAAAAATCAAAATTATGAGGCCTACATTACCTTTTGATGAATTGGAGGTAATTTACTTAAATTATGGAACCATGAAGATGAAAATCACATGTTGAACAATTCTTATATACAAGGTTCTTGCAACAAAAAGTTCTCTGAACTCACTTTTAAATAATTGTATCCAAACAAACTAAATTATTTAGTGTTTTTTATTAAGGTAAACAAACATAAACCAAATTCTGATTTTTCACAAAATCATTTTTATTTTAATTCGTATCAAACAGATCCTTAATTGTCACTTTTATCCTTTAAACTTAGATCCAACGGTTATGATCTCATCATAGAGAAGACAACAATAGTAGCCGTTGGATGAATGATGAATCTGACCCAAACCAAACCCACGTGTTTTCTTGAATCCCCTTCATTTGCTTCATCTTTTTCTCTCTCTTCTCTCTCAAATCCTTCCAATCCGAAAACCCTAGCGCCATCGGCACTTTCGAATTCCGGCCGCCACAGACCTCATCTTCCAAAAGTAAACCGATCAAATTGTTTCCTATCATCTCCTCTTCGAAAGCCCTCTATCAATTTTCGATTTTGGTAAGTTATATCGGAAACATTCAATGTAATCATGCTCGTATTTAGTAACTTACTAAGTATTATATTCATACTCGTATATTGCACTGGATATTTAGAAGCAGTTCTGTTTAATATTGTGATCAGACATATAAGATTCATTTACTGATGAAACATTTGCATGCCAATTTGTAATATTATGCATTTATATATATCTGCAGTAATTTAAACCTAAGGGCCTGTTTGATTGTGTTTTGGTGTTTTAAAACCTGCTTTATAAATCAATTTTAAAAAACTGTTTTTTACAAGCATTATGTTTTTTTTAAAAAAAAACAAGAAAGTATGCAACAGTTTTACAGAACAAGCTATAATCAAACAACACCATTACTTTTTTAATTTTCAAAAGCAGAAAATTGTTTTAAAAAACAGTAATCAAACAAGCCCCAAGTCTTGAAGGCAATTAGTGTTCACAAGCTGATCACCTCTTTCTGCTATGGAATTATGATCTTATGTATGCATGAGTGACAATAAGTGTAAGAGACAGTTTAACCTTTTTCCTGTGCTTACATGCTTTGATCCATCAATGTTATTGGTATTCTTACAGATATTCTATTTGATTGAATTTGGTCTGTTTTGCTTGGAGGCTCTTCTAAGTTATTGTAGTTAAAAGAATATGAATATGTACTATTCTCTGCCTCGTTTTCTGTTGTTGTTTTGATATGAATTTGTAGAACTATAGACAACAGGGAGTTGCTTTAGATGATGGCCAGAGTAAACTAGAATGGTCTTCCTTTTAAACATTCTACAAATTGTTTCGCCATTGTTTCTCCGCTTTCCAACCACCACGGGCCTCAGTTTAAGATAAAATCACTGATTAAAACGATATCGTGCTCGTAATAAAAATCCTTTTTTTTGTTGTTTTTGTTTTTCCAATCAATTTTGATTTTTTATTGTTTGTGAAATTTCATTTGGAAATCCATTGGAATTGTCTCATGAATGCTGATTATCATTGATATTTACTGTTGCAATTTTGAAACCAATCAATTGCAATAACTGATTCTTCAATTCAATTTGATTTGATTATATTACTATTTACTATTTGTAATGATTCTAAAAACAACCTGATGGAATTAGATATGGAGGAGCAATTCATACTTAGAGTTCCACCTAATGTTGCGGAGCGGATTGAGCGTCTTTTGAATGAAAACAACGCTTCTTCATCTGAAGACAAGTCGCTAGATTTGCAATTTAGCGATGATGGAAGAAGCGGTACGTTTGTGATTGGGGATGAGCATTTCCCAGCTTCTCTGCTGGACCTTCCTGCTGTCGTCGAGTCATACAAGACTTATGATGATAACTCCTTGGTTAAGACTGCTGATATTGGTCAGGTCAGGTATCTAAATTCATATTATTCGTTTAGTCTTAATCATACTCCTAAATTTGGATGATTAAATAACTGATTGCCTTCTTAATGAATCCAATTAACAGATGATTATGGTGAGGGAATCTGGTGATGCTGCTCCGGATGTAATTGAGTGTAGACATGGCCTCACCCCTCCCATGAGAGATGCTCGTAAGCGTAGATTCCGCAGAGAGCCTGACCTTAATGTAATATATTCATTCGTGCATAACATTATCTTAGCATACCTGATGCTGCTCTATTATATGTGCGTTCGTGTTGCTCTCTTACTTACCTACCGTATGTTTTCATTCTTTGTTTTCCAGCCTGAGCTTGTCTCTCGTGTCGAGAAAGATCTTCTCAAAATCATTGCTGGAGGAACTGCTGAAAATATTGATATCCTTTCATCTTGTTTTTTTCAAGCAGTAGTTTAGTAAACATTCTAAATCTTAGATACAAATTTATGATTTCACTTTAAAAAATTTCTTTGAAATGGTGGTCTGTTGAGATCTTTTTTGTTGACTACTTTATTAGCCCTTATAACTCATTTCTCTATTTGACCTGGGGTTCATGGCATAAGTAGTTTCTATTTGCATTTGCATCAATGACAACAGCATGCATTTGCATCAATGACAAAAGCAAGTTTTTCGCATTCATTATATTGTTAAGTGTGAACAACCTTTGGTTATTTTCTTGACTGAGATTCACATGTGGAAGTAGCTGAGCAAGAAGGCGGTGAGAATGCTCGAGGTGCTAATAAAAAACCTGCAGCTACATCCGCATCAAAGAATGATGTTCCAGAGACTCATACAAACGCTGGGGATGCTGACAGGAGTGACTCTGATGAATCTGATGACTCAGTTTGACTGATATTAGCTAGCTCTACCAAGGATTATTTATATCAGATGAATGCTTGCAACACCTTTCTTGACATGTTCTTGAACACTCTTTTTATGATTTAGACTGTTTTATTTTTTTTATAATAATTGATTTGGTTGTCTCACTTTTGAAAAATATACCGACCTTTTTAGAAATGAATCAATCATAAAGAGTGTATCAGAAAGGTGTTTTGTTGGCATTCACTATGTACAATCATGTGCTGTTAAATTTGAATCCCGTTTACAGGAATAAGATGGGCTGCAATTGATTTGCTATCCCACATTGTGCAGTTTGTTACATCATTTGTTGTAATTTAACACCATTTTTTTTATCCTGCAACCGCCTCTAAGGTCCTAATTTACCCAGCGTATATACGAGAATAAGGTTGACTGTTTGTATTGTTTTTTAATGTTTTGCCACCATGTCATTGTACAAAGCAAATGCTTCATATTCGACAAGTTCTGTTTAGTATGTATCATCTGTTGGCTTATATTGTATTTTTATTAGTTTGTAATGTTTGGTTAAAATAGGTGTTTGATAAATGAGTCTATTTACTGGTTTATTGTATGTTTTAGATACTATTAAAATTTACGTTGATGTCTTGACCAAAAAAAAAATAAAAATTTACGTTGATGTTTATAGTTTAGTGTTTGTTTACGATAATAATTGGTATGAAGCACTAAAATTCAAAGGATCAACGGTACTTCAATATAATGAAAGCATTAAACCAAACTTTGAAATGACAATATTCAAGTGAGGCATAAAAACAGAAATTATCTACTTCACAAAACTAAATTATAAGTTTAGTGGCTACACATGGAGGAATTATCAACAGTACATAAAATAAAAGAGGAATTATGTCTCGATGAAACAATAAAATCAACAAATTTATTAAACTTGCGGTTGACAAGATACGTCGAATGATCCCAATCTAGACGTTAGAACCTCGTCTAGAATGAATTGGAGAGGAGAGGAGGGAGCAATCTTTGAATTAATCAAAGCAACCACCGCCGAAGAGGCAACTTCAAAACACATTATTGAGATGGAGGTTGCGGGCAAGACAAATTCCATTACTCGAGACCACAAGCTCATCCATTAAAACTAGAATTTATCTTTGAGTGGAAGTAATTACCAAGCGACCGAACTCATCTCGAATAGTTCCTCCTATAGAGGCCATTAGCCGGAATAAATGAATCATCCACAGTTATCTTGTAACAATCAGGAGGGAAATTTTCCCAATGAGGTTTGACAGCTTTTGGACCGTCAGTGCAAGAAGCACTTGGATTTGAGATTTCACTATTTATGGAGTGAGTAACAAGTGAAACCTCAGTAGATAGACTTGTTCATATAATAGAGACTTGAGGAAATAAAAAACCTGTTTCTATCATTCCAGAGAGCCATAAATCAACAAGACCAAAAAAAAAAAGATAGGCGGTTCCAACATTATCATTCGAGAGGTTCCATCGAAGCCGAATGGGTACCTAAACTGAAAAATATATACCAAATCCCTTCTTTGATGAAACCCTCCCACAAAGTTTTAATATCTTTATAATCTACAAGAACATGCATAAGAGTATAAATAGAGTTACGAGACTTACTCCATTGACATCTTTTTCAATTTGTGAGAAGAGTGTCATGACTCACTTTCCAGATATGAGCATGTATAGTTGCAGCATGACCTTCAACTATTAACCTTTGATAAAATCGGGTCCGATTCTTCCACATGTTGACGAATAAATATAATATTATAAGCACTTCTTTTTTGGTGGTGACCGGAGTTTAAATCCCATGCATTGTCCATATCAATTAAGTTAAGCCCACGATAACATATTATAAGCATTACTGATAGAAAATCAACATGAAATAAAATAGAAATTAGCAGCATAGCCTAGATTTGTCCATAAGTCAAAAACAAGCCTAGAATTGAACTTGAAAACTCATATGTTTTTGGTCTCTTGTACTTAAACACTCTATTAAGTTGCTTCCAAGTAATTATAGTCTGACGTAAAACAAAAAGGATAATATCATCACATTTTTTCACTAATACTGTATAGTTTTTTTTTTAAAAATAAATTATTTTAAATCTAAAGCTATGTTTGGTATCAGGTACGTCGAATCATGGCGATCCACCAAAGATGCACTTACTTTGTAGCTTTTAGTTCTACAGATTAACATTAAATTTACGTTAGGTTGCACGTCCAATCGCCGCAAAGACACACGTTCAGTTTGCCAAATGTGATTTGGCTAAAATTGAGGTTGTTTGGATCTAAGTTTTGAAATTGATTCTTGATCTTAAAATCGATTTTGGGTGAAGCGACATTGTCTAGCTTTCATGATTTTGGGTGATTCTTGATCTATCTTAGATAGATATAGGGTTAAATATGTTTTTATCCCTATGAATATACCAATTTTTCGTTTTAGTCATTCTAAAATTTTCCTTCAACTTTTAGCCCCTATAAATTTTCAATCATTACTTTGGTCCCTATTTTTAAATCAATTTTTGTATTTTTTTTATGCAATTGTGCAGAAATGTGTAGAATATTGTAAAAATCATTAAAAAAAAAAGGAATTTTTTAACAAAACATATATAATTTATGTTTTTTTGAAAAATTCTAATTTTTTGAGGGAGTCTTATAATATTATAAATTTTTCTACAAAATTTTATTCAAAAATATGAATTCTACATATGAGTTTATTTTGAAGAAGGTACCAAAAGTAAAGATGAAAATTTATTGGATGACTAAAAGTTGATTTTTTTTTATTGAGAGTAAAATGAAAAATTGACATATTTATTGAGATCAAAAATATATTTAATCCATAGATATATTATCTTTTAAAATTATTGTAAAAAGGAAAAAAAATTGAGTGATAAGTAGTAGTGAAATGTTTGAAAGTATGGAAAATCGGGGGAACACTACATACACAATTCACATTTGAAATTTGGAACCATTTTCTTCCGTTGATTCATAATGGCAGAACCAAGTGAACTCCGCAGGTACTTTCTTCCTTCCTTCTCCGTTTCCGTTACTATCAATTTTAACACCGTTATCACATTCTCCAAACCTTTCCTTTCAGTCGAATTTCACAGATTCACAAATTCATCCAAGAAGAAGATGAAGAATCAAACCCTTCAGATTCCCAAGATTTTCTCCGCGAATGTGCTCTTCATGTTCAAGTAACCTACGCACATTCTTCAATTTTCACTCTCATTATTATTCTTACAAAATCAATTTATTCATTTTTTTTAATTTTCATTCTTAACAGAACACATTGGAGCAAATTGTTTCCGAATTCTCTGATCTCACTTCTTTACATAATCCAGATTTAGGTAATTCAATTCATCTCTATTTCGTTTCGTTTTCGTTATGCAATTTATGTTTTCTTAATTTTTAACTTCGATTGTTTTAGATGCTTACATAGAGCATTTGGAAAAGGAACTTAACAATGTACAAGTTGAATCCACCAATGTAGCTAATGAGATTGAAAATCTCGCGAAAACTCGTAACGATGGTTAGTTTCACTCACTTTTTTTGTTTGTTTCACATAATAACTATGGGTTGTTTCATATAATTATTGTTATTTTTTTCCCTTTCAGATTCTATTCTTTTGGAGGCTAAACTTGAAGAGTTGGAATGTTCTTTGAATCATATTACATCAGAGGTTAGTACTTGCCAATTGTGTTGTGTTCTAACCTATCATCTGATTGTGTTGTGTTTTAAACTTTAGCTAATACTAAACATTTTTGTTTCTAAATAATATTGTTTTTCCAAGTTAACAATAAGTATTTATAGCATATCTATTGGTTACAGAAAAACATGTTAAATAATTAGGGGTATTTTGGTAAAGAAATATTCAATGTAGTTGAAAATTTCTCAAGAGGGTTTTAAATATAACGAAGGAAGTAGTTGTATATGCCTATGCTCATTATGATGGAACCCAGGTGTGAGTTATGTATATTGACTTCATTATCCATCCCTTTGTCTAATGAGGGGAAGGGGATTTTCCATTCAGTAATCATGTTTTGACAGTTGTTTTTGATAATTATAGGAGCAGATAAATGCTGATGCTAGTGAGGGAATTGTTTCTCTAATGCTGGTAGACACCGACATGAATCTAGGCGAAAATTTGGAGGTGTTGTTGATGACTACGCCACTCTACTTGATGTTTGCTGTTATTCTTTTCGGCATTGAATTAGTTTCAAACAAATGTGGACTAAATACTCCTGAACATTTTCTGCTTCTTTTACAGAAAATCATTTTGGTGGTTTTTTACTGAAACTTTTATATGAAGTGTATATTTTTATTGAAATATTTCCTTTTATGTGTTGCAGCAATTGGAACTTGAAAATAAGGTTGATGAAATGAAGTCGATTCTGAAGGCCATGGAGTCTTTTCATTGTAAGTTCAAATGGTAAGTTTATTTTCATTCACACTTTCTGATAACCATCTATACTATGGCTCACTCATCTTGTTCCCCCTTTCAGGTTTGATGCTTTAGAGCAGATTGACAATGCATTGACAGGTCTAAAAGTGATTGGAATTGATGAGAATTGCATTAAGCTATCTTTGCAGACCTATATGCCAATGGTAGAGGGCATTTCATGCCTACAGAGAGTTGAAGATACCATGGATGCATCTGTGCTGAATCATGAGTTATTGATTGAAGTGTTAGAGGGGACTATGACGTTAAAGGATATTCAGGTTTTAAAACTGATCACCATTTCATTCTTTGACTTGTTTGTTACGACCATTGTTCATTAGATTTAACAATTACGGTCAGCAATGATGTGGAAAAATATTGATACGAACCATCAAATCTGTTGGGAAAAAGTGACAGTTATAGGGTCAGCCATTTAGGTAGCCTCCTATGAACTGTGAAAAGCTTTTATGTTATCAAATAATGTCTTCTTTGAAGTTGTTTCTTTTGGTATTTTGAAGTGGTGTTTTTGTGTTTTGAAGCAGACCTTGACCAATAAAGTCAGGCGCAATTGCTTTTAGTTTGATGGTTACATTCATTCTGATATTCTATTGGTGTATAGTTATCATTAGTATCTTGTAAAATGTTGAGATAACTATTTTTTTAATATCTTCAACTTTGTGGTTATTCTACATTTTTTTGAGTGATGGGGGTGTAAATCTCAGAATTTGCTGGATAGATCATGTGGTTACATCAGTGGGTTTGCTTTTGCTTTTGTTGTAGGTGATTAATACTTTGTAAATGTTGTTTTGTACTTGTAGAATTTGGTGAAATTTTTAAAATTTTAGTAGTCATTAAGTTATTTTTTTCATTATATTATATTGTATGAAAAAATCCCATCCAATATGTAATGATGCGTAAAAAAGATCCCAGTGTGGTAGAAGGATCATTTGCCAATTTCATCACCCCAAACATTTCTACGTGGAATCCTTAACATCATATTTTGCTTTTAACTATGGATTTCATGTAGAAAACTTAAGAAAGGGTAATTATAAGATTAGGCGCTGAAGGAACTTATTTTTATTCATGAGTACTAGCGCTTCACATGTGATCATGGCAAAGCACAGCAACACATATCATTTTTCCGTTCCTAATCTCTTCCTTTAGGAGGAGATTGTTGAATGCTTTTGATATAGCTGTTTGATTATACTTTTAAGAACCACATATAAAAACATTAAGTTACTCATCAGTTTAGTTTAGCATTATAAGAATCTTATTTAGCTCTTGATGATTTGTTAACTTTTTTGGTTTTGTTATTTAGGTTTTTCCAAATGATATATACGTGGATGACATTGTTGATACCGCAAAGTCTGCCAGGTCTGCTATTTCCTTTTTATCTCTGTTTAGGTTTACTAAATTCTCCCTCTCCTCCCAAATTCGTTATGAACTAAGCATACTTTTCTAAGTTACTCATACTTCTTTACTATCATTTTCCATGCAGCAAGTCCTCATTGCAATGGTTAATACAAAAACTGCAAGATAGAATTATACTAAGCACACTTAGGTGTCTTGTGGTAAAGGATGCTAACAAATCAAGGTGAGACTATAATGTAGTCCTTTTGGTTTGGGTTTGATGCTATTAAATTTGGATTATTGTTTGATATTCTTTTTTCTATTTCTTGTCTCAATGTAGATATTCTCTTGAATACTTGGACAAAGATGAGATCATTGTAGCTCATTTGGTTAGAGGAATTGATGCATACATAAAGTTGTCTCATGGTTGGCCAATATTTGGTTCTCCGCTGAAGCTGATATCAATCAAGGGATCAGATATTTTGAAGAAAAGTTCAAGTTTTCTCTGCGAAGTAGAGGTGAGACAATTCCAATGTGTTGGCTATAAAAAATTTCAGACATTATTCTTCCTTGTGCTGTACGGATGTGTTAAAAAAGTTCTCATGTGGTATCAAGTTTTCACCTCAAACTGTCTTACTTAAATTGCTTGTTGAGTCCACTGAAATTGTGGAGTAGTTTATATTCATTTCTTTTGATGATAACTGGAATATTAATTCATCAACTAAGCCAATGTTCTAGTCTGTATGCTGTTTTTTAGTCCTCAAAAGTGTCTATATGATAGCAATCTGATATGTGCGAAACTTAAAATTTACTATTACTAGAGTGACTTGGGTTGGGATAGAGTTTATCAAATTGTGTAGAGTTCAAGCCACGTGTGATACATATTGTGGTTGGAGTGAAGATAATTTAAAGGATACATGTTTTGAAGTCACATACTCACATTTGGTGCATGGTGTTCTATAGGGTAAAGTAATCGAAAATTTGTAGAAATAGAAGCTTCTTTTAGACACGTGTAAATAGGTAGGAACTTTAAAAGTACTCAGCCAGTTAGCATGTCTTATGGTGAAACCCCTTGAATATTGATGTTTTGCTGTTAGTTTCTTTTATTTTTTTTTAAAATAAAACAAATGGATGACTATCTCCTACATACATGCATCTGTAGCGAAATCATGTCTTATGCTTTGGGTTAACTTTAGTTCTTTAAGGGCGTTATAAATAATGCAGTGATTGGAAGATTTGTGCGCTGACTTTTTTTGGGTGGGTTGACTTTTCAGAATTTGGCCAACTCTTTAGATACTCATACTCGGCAAAATATACTGGGCTTCGTCGATGCTGTTGAAAAAATTCTTATTGAGCAATTGCAGCTTGATCCTAGAGCCGGTGATGGTTCTGGCTAAGGATGTGCTCACAACCTCATTGCTCATTATGGATACCGCCAAAATCTGTATGTTTGATGTTCTGTATCTTGTCCTCACATTCACCTTTTTATTTGCGGAAGCAAGTATTATAATTATCTTGTTAAGATGATTTACTGCAATTTTAGACAGGAAACTGACATGCTGAACTGGTATATGTAACATTCGAGTTGTCGGGATCAGTTAATCAGTTATTGTGATAGAATTGAAAATTTTACATGATTAATCCCATAGATCATAAGAAGTCCATATTTTTAAAATGATAGTATGTTCAATTATTGAAAAGCCTGTCATATTCCTTTGTGTGCCTTCATCAGTTCAAAAGTATTAGCACCACTCAAGTTTTAGTCATATCTTGTACGTATTAGTCTTGTTTGAAAGTGTTTTTCCTTTTTCTATTTAAATAATATCCTTGTCCTAATTAAATAAATATAAGTTCGAATATTTCAAAGTTAAAAGGCCTCTTCCACTTGCAACTCATAAAATGTCATGAAATTGTGAATTGACGATATCTGTATTACAAATATGATATGGAAGGGTACATTAAGCAAACACCATATTACATTTGGAACACAAAAACGAACTTTATTCCAATGCTCAATGAAGCAAGTGAAGATAAAATCCACCAAAAACAAAGTAAGAATTAAATAAATATATAATTATAGAATATCTAGGCAATTTAAGTGGCAACACTGTGGAGCACTACAGTCTCAACAGTGAGTCCGGGCCCGAAACCAAATAGGACACCCCATTCCAGCCCCTCGCCTGTTGTGGCAAGTCCGTCTTCTTTTGACTTCCTCCTCATTTCATCCAAGATGAATAACACACATGCACTTGACATGTTACCATACTCGCTAAGCACATGTCGAGTGGCTTGCATTTTCTCTGGCTTTAAGCTTAATTTGGCTTCCACTTGGTCCAGAATTGCTGGTCCACCAGGGTGTGCGATCCAAAAGATGGAGTTGTAATCAGAGATGCCTAAAGGTTGAAAGGCCTCAGCAAGAGCTTTCTCAATGTTTTTTGAGATGAGACCAGGAACATCCTTGAGGAGATGGAATGTCAGCCCAACTTCACGAAGGTGACCATCGATTGCTCCTTCACTATCTGGAAGGATCGTTTGTGCAGTCCATACCAATTCAAACAAGGGTTTCTCAACTTGTGGTAATGGGTCTGAACCTACAATCACAGCTGCTGCACCATCTCCAAACAATGCTTGCCCCACAAGGCTATCAAGATGAGTGTCACTGGGTCCACGGAAAGTAACTGCAGTTATCTCTGAACAAACCACCAACACACGAGCACCTTTGTTGTTTTCAGCCAAGTCTTTAGCCAAACGAAGCACCGTGCCACCAGCAAAACAACCTTGTTGGTACATCATGTAGCGCTTCACATACGGACGAAGGCCTAAGAGCTTTGTGAGCTGATAGTCGGCACCGGGCATGTCAACACCACTGGTGGTGCAAAAGATGAGGTGGGTAATCTTGGACTTAGGTTGACCCCATTCCTTGATGGCCTTTGTTGCTGCCTCTTTTCCTAGTCTTGGTACTTCCACAACCACCATGTCTTGTCTTGCATCCAATGAAGGTGCCATGTACTCGCATACACTTGGATTCTCTTTCAGGATCTCTTCTGTCAAGTACATGTATCTCTTCTTGATCATCGACTTATCACCTGAAAAAGTATATGCAGTTTAGTCTTATTGTTTTCTACATGCTGAGAGTGAAAGATCAAATTTGAGGAGCAAAACTAAACAATGTACAAGCACAGAGCACAGAAAGATATGTATGGATATGATAGATATCTTACACATGCGCTGAAATTTTTCTTTGAGCTCAGTCTTATGTTCACTGTTTGTGATGCGGAAATAGTAGTCAGGGTATGTGCTCTGGTCGACACAGTTCTGAGGAGTTGCAGTGCCAATTGCCAACACGGTGGCAGGGCCTTCAGCCCTCTGTGCCTGGCGGATCTCATCAACTGTCACCATTTTCTTTCTGAGTCTAAAGTTGGCAGGGAGGAAGAAAAGAAGGTGAGTACTGATAGGTTATATCTATCAAGGTATTGGAATGTTTGATGACTTAGCAAGTTTGTTGCCACTAAACAAGGACTCAGAAAGAAAGCAAAGGGTGTGTTGCACTATAGGCTCTGAAGAGAAGTTGTTATATATATATATATATACACACTTGCGGATGAAAAGGGAGGAGAGAGAACTGGTAGATGAATCACATGCTTAACTGATCAAAATTCTAGCAAATTATTATAATAATAATTCAAAATAACAAGCTTGTAATGAACAAATGAATGGTTATTAGTATATTATTAGAGGTTGGTGAATTATCTTCCACTTGCAAGTTGCAAACCCCGCATGACTGCATGGACTGAAGGTTCGCTACATACCAAACTATATAATGTATCAAGGGAAAATTTGAATGGTCAACATATATTGTTGTTTTGTTAAAATAGGATTTTGATCCTCTAAGGTGACTAAAGAGAAAATCAAAAACTGTTATTTTAACAAACTTGTGATTTGTAATGATGTACCTACAATCTACCTTTAATTTGTTAATTAATAGTTGATATTAGTCACATTTTGGTCGTTAAAATACGTCAATCAGGAAATTGAATGGAAACAAAACAACAAGTATTTGGCTTGGTCATGGAGTCGTTCCTGTGTTAGGTGTGACTGCTAATTTAAGAACCATATGCTAGATTTTTTTTTTGAAGGTGAACCATATGCTAAGATGTTCTTGACTTTATTCAGCGTCTCAACTCTCGACCCCCTGTATACCGCAACATCTCATTGGAACATCGGAGTATACGTTCCATTTTCATTTTTTTATTGCCACGTACACTCTTTAATTGGTATTTTGTTTTGTTTCGACAATATTTGTGTATTTTTCGTATTATTGGCTGAAGTACTTTCATTGTACTCCGAAAAAATTATCCTGCATAAGATTTTATTTTATATAAGTCTTTCCTTATTTTAAGAAATTAGTCTCATGAATAAAGATACATACTTCAATAAACAAAAAATATACATTTCAAAATAACGGAACAGTTAAATAATGGGATTAATATAAAAGTATGTTTCCCTTCAAAATAAATATAAAATTATGTTTGGTGAAATAAGATCCTATGAATACAATGAAGGTGATACAATTTTCATCTGAAGTTATAGTTATAACTAAAAATAGATATACATTTTTCCCAAAGAGCATATCCATAATTTGTGGTGATTGTCTCTCTTTTGTCAAATACCTCCTTAGGTCTTTTAAGTTTCATGTTTGTTTCAGGTAGGTCCTTTAAGTTTCTAAGGTTTTAGATAAGTCCTTTAAGTTTCGAGTTTGTTTCGGATAGATCCTTTCTCTCAACCTCCGTTAAGCCAAAGTTGTTATGTCCGTTAACGGAGGTTGATAGAAAGGACCTATCTGAAACAAACTCGAAACTTAAATGACCTATCTGAAACCTTAGAAACTTAAAGGACCTATCCGAAACAAACTTGAAACTTAAAGGACCTATATGAAATCTTAGAAACTTAAAAGATCTATCTGAAACAAACATGAAACTTAAAGGACTTAGGGAGGTATTTAGCCTTTAATATAATAGCTCAACTCAACATACTGTAGTTTTGATGCGAGTCTCATTCAAAGAAAGCAATTAAAATGACTGAATTGTCCCACGTTAACTTTCCTAGTTCCTAGCAAATGGTCACACCATTTACGTGTTTTAGAAAAATTCCATGCATAAAGTATTTTAATGTTCAATAATAATGCCCTTAGACTCTATTTTAGAGCATTGCTTAAGAAATTACAAAAGGTAAGTTGGTATGGCAAAATGACGTACATAAACAGATATTTAACTTGTACTTTTGGGACATACTTTTCTTTTATTGATTTGTTACAACCTAGTAGACGTGCGAAGATGGCAATGTTGTTTGAAAATATGGCGATAATGTTACCACAACAAAGAGAAATTAACAAACAGAAAATAATAAAATTACTGGGATGGTGATGACACTGCAAAAACGTAGAACAAAGATGATTGTGCGAACTCCGAAGCGTCTGCAATTGATTCATGTGTTATTATTCACCAAGCTCCAATGAACGCACACCTCATTTGTAAGAAGTGAGCCATGTGAAACGTTATAGAGGCACGGATACGAGTTGGACCCTTCCAATTTCACGCTTATTGTCAATGATAGTTTTGCATAGCAATAGATTCTTCAATTCTAGATACGCACAAGGAAAGAAAGAAAAAGCTTTCAGTGACATGATTTTTCCTAATTAGTGTCGTTTAAATTATTTTTAGATGCAATAGTTGACATAATTTTTTTTACAGTTTTCTTATAGTCTAGAACAAATCCAGATGAATAGTATCTAACAAACTTTACCCAAGTATTTTCCATTTAATTTATCAATGGGAAAAGAAAGACAAAAACACGAGAGAAGAAAAAACAGACAATAGAAGCATAGGGACATTACTTGGACGCCCTTGTCAACCATCTTCAAGCCAGTTTGAGAATCAGATTAAACTTTTTTAATGAATAGACACATATTCGTGAATGTTAAAAATCTCTCAAACCTATTGGAACAAGTCATATATATTTCCTTGTGCTCTAGGACATCCATTATTTTGTAAATCTCTCACAAGCATTTATGTTTTTCTACAACGTTGTAGCGATTAATGGTAAAAATCGCTACATTATTGTGCATTCATCGATACAGAATTTCCACATTGAGTATTCTTGGACGTTTTTTAGTGACCATAGTTTCTAAATGAACATATTAACTCTTCAAATGTTTCAACTGTTTCATATTTAGTTCAAAATTCAACTCAAGTTCTCTTCTGTTGCTTCACCCTTTTTTCTTCTAGCTCACTCTTTTTCTCCATGACCATGAGATAATGTTGAATGTGCATTTTCTTTTTTAAGCTCTTAACTGTCATAATGTGTCTTCTGCATTTTCTCTCAAACTCTCGGTTGTTTCATATACGCAGGTTCTCTATTTATACTTGACTTAAGAGTGTCAATTAGTGTCTTATTCAATGCTTAGTGCATTATTTCAAGGAACTAAATGCTAAATGAAAAGTTATATGTAAGATCAAATATCCAGAGTGAAATCATGTCAAAAAAGGGATTCATTAACGACAGACTATGGTGTATTAGCAGAGAATTCAATGACGCGATTAACAATATGAAATGAAAGGAGTCAATCTTGTTGATACATTCCTTATATCTGAAGATTTTATTATGTTACAAATTAATATATTCCTTGTATCTGAATTTTTATCAGATAACAGAAAATCAAAAATTTATATCACACAGTGATAACCATGATTAATTATAGGCATAGGAAACATGTGAAAAGTAATCAATGAGGAGTAAAAATACAAAGAAAGAAAGAAAAAAAGAATACATTCGATTTTGGGTGAAAAAGTAAGGAGCTTAGAGGGGAAATATAACTTGTTGCCTTAGTAAAATGTGAGGATTTAGGTAGACACACTACGGAGCACAACAGTCTCGATAGTGAGTCCGGGACCAAAACCGAAAAGCACACCCCATTCAAGTCCCTCCCCGGTTGTGGCAAGTCCGTCTTCTTTTGATTTCCTCCTCATCTCATCCAAGATGAATAACACACACGCACTTGACATGTTACCATATTCGCTAAGTACATGTCGAGTGGCTTGCATTTTCTCTGGCTTTAAGCCTAATTTGAGTTCAACTTGGTCAAGAATTGCTGGTCCACCTGGGTGAGCGATCCAGAAGATGGAATTGTAATCGGAGATATTCAAAGGTTGAAACGCCTCAACAAGAGCTTTCTCAATGTTCTTTGAGACGAGGCCAGGAACATCCTTTAGGAGATGAAATGTCAGTCCTGCTTCTCGAAGGTGACCATCAATAGCTCCTTCACTATCTGGAACGATTGTTTGTGCAGTCCATACCAACTCAAACAAAGGCTTCTCGACTTCTGGCAGCGGGTCTGAACCAACAATCACAGCTGCTGCACCATCTCCAAACAATGCCTGCCCCACAAGACTGTCAAGATGAGTATCACTAGGTCCACGGAAAGTAACTGCAGTGATCTCCGAACAAACCACCAAAACACGAGCACCTTTGTTGTTTTCAGCCAAATCTTTAGCCAAACGAAGCACCGTGCCACCAGCAAAACAACCTTGTTGATACATCATATAACGCTTCACATACGGGCAAAGACCTAATAGCTTTGTGAGTTGATAGTCAGCACCAGGCATATCCACACCACTTGTGGTGCAAAAAATTAGATGAGTAATCTTTGACTTAGGTTGACCCCATTCCTTGATAGCCTTTGTTGCAGCCTCTTTTCCTAGCTTTGGTACTTCCACAACCACCATATCCTGTCTTGCATCCAATGAAGGTGCCATGTACTCACATAAATTTGGATTCTCCTTCAGAATCTCTTCAGTCAAGTGCATGTATCTCTTCTTAATCATAGATTTATCACCTGAAAAATCATACACAATTTAATTAGTCTTAAGTTACACTAAACAATATAGAATCATATAAAATATATATAATATAGGTTGATATATATCTTACACATGCGCTGGAATTTTTCTTTGAGTTCAGTTTTGTGTTCACTGTTTGTGATACGGAAGTAAAAGTCAGGATATGTACTCTGATCAACACAGTTTTGAGGATTTGCAGTGCCTATTGCAAAGACAGTGGCAGGGCCTTCAGCTCTTTGTGCCTGGCGTATCTCATTCACTGTCACCATCTTAATTGCACAATGAAGAAATATAAATTTTGAAATGAACTTAAGAAAAGTTTGGTTGGTAAGAGAAGAAGGATTAAAAATATACTAGATAAGATTTGTTGTGTGAGAAAATTTTGTGTGGAACTCATCATATATATAGTGTTACATTTCAAAAGGGATCAAATAAGCATCATAATGGCCGGCTAATTAGTACTAATTATTTATCATAATATTATAAGTTAATATATTAATACTAAAATAGAAAATTGAGTACCTAGTGTTCTTTGTGAGAAATGAGAATGGTAGAGAGATTAAGAAAAAATAATTTAAAAAAAATGAGTTAGTTGAGGCAGGCTCTTACCATCTTGGAGCATGACTGTGTAGACCGAAGACTGCCTCGCTTACCAACCAAAACCACATTTCTTACGAGTCAGTCAACCATTAGAGCTTAAACAAATTATAAGCTTGCCATTCTTAAGTATATTAAGAAAAATATTAATGTAATAAACTTCTAGTGTATAGTAGTAGTTGATGGCTACCGTGCATGAACGTCAAATAGGTTGTGCACGGTGTGAGATCATGTGTTGGGGAATGCTGCAGATACTTGAACATGAAGGAGATGAAGAAGGTGATGATAGTTGCGCAAATAAATTATAAAACGTATGTGAACACATTAAGCTTTATGTTTGATTTGTCTTTATCGGTTTGCATAAACCGGATGCAATAGAGATAACCACGAATCTTCATCATAATACTTTGAAGTGAGTTGCATACTCATTCCAAGTGTATTGGTCAATGCTACTTAAACCAAAAAAACTTCTATGGGTTACTCTCGTATACCCGAAGAAAAAAATAAATTTTGTGAAGGGAACAAATTGAACAATTAAATTATTTTAATGTTTTTTGTCAAATAGTTTACTGGCTAGACTCACACGTTACAGTGTGAAAAAGTGGAAAAGCCGAAATTCGAAACCCTACTCTTGTATTTCAATGTCCATGAAATTAACGACTGAGATGCATATGCAAGTTATTTTTACATTTATATGGACACACACATATATAAGGTCAGCTCCATTCATTGTAATTTAATGGCTTAATTGCAGTTTTATCCCCTTAACTTTCTCAAAGTTGCGATTTTGGCCCCCTAAGAAAAAAACTACAAAACAGCCCCCTAAGTTTTGCACTTGTGGCAGTTTTGGCCCCCAAGGCTGATATTGACTCGGTCTACGCTGACGTGTCACTCTAAGTGAGGTGCCACATGTTATTTTATTTATTTATTTTTTTGCCTTGGGGGGCCAAAACTGCTACAGTTGCAAAACTTAGGGGGCTGTTTTGTGGTTTTTTTCTTAGGGGGCCAAAATCGCAACTTTGGAAAAGTTGGGGGGCTAAAACTGCAATTAAGCCTAATTTAATTGATCAAATCATCGATATTTTATTTAGGGAAATCATCAATATTATTTTTTTATTAATGTTCTACATCTTTCTGTGGTTTACGAGTTCTATCAAAAATTGTAATATGGTGTAGAAAGATAATTATTCTACTGCGATATCTTTCGAAATTTTCTTAAGAAAATTTCATTGAAGCGATCTTCGACCTTCTTCCACTTTGTTTCTACATTGAAGACTTGCTTTCTTAAATCCCGGCGAAATAAAATATTTGAAAAAAAATTTGGTTGGTTTCTGTTTCATTTTCCAATTCTCCGTCAGTGAAGTTGTATTCCTCTTTCAATTTCTACCATGTTTCTTCTTCCAACGAAGAAAAGAGAGCTAATATCACATTTTTCTTACATGTGAAATTTTGGCCCCCTTGTATGCTAAGTGTGGCTCTCATGCATGTTTACAAAGCAAAGGATCAGAAAGAAGATTTATGCATCAGGGAGGAATATAATAGATAAATGGCTGGAAGCAATATAATAGATAAGTTAGGGAGAAATTGCAAGTATGTGTAACAACAAATCCAACATCAACAATTATGTGCACAATTAAATGTGGCCATTGTATATGATCAAGATCAAACATTTGATTCGCCGAAAAAAGTTAAACCATTTGTTAAAATTTTCAAGATCACAAAATTTGGTGATGTTCTTTGATAATTTCGGTCTACCCATAAAAAAAATGGATAGCAAAATTCATTCTTTTAGTTTTATGGTATCCTACATTTTATCCATAAAAAAAATGGATAGATAAGTAAGACTCATTCTTTTAATCCAATCGGTATTCTAACTTCTATCCATAAAAATAATGGATGGTTAAGGAATTAAAATTCTTTTGTTTTAAACCTACTTAGCATTTTAGCTTCTACTCATAAACATAGTGGATAGTTAAGAATTCAAAATTCATTCTATTTAGCCTAAATTCATTCTATTAAGAAGACATTTTAATTCGGTTATTTCATAAAATCCATTTAAAATGTGCTACTATTACATGTTTTAATCTGATCATTATGTAATAACCGCCGTATTTTATAATGTTTTAAATCGGTTCATAGACCAACTTAAGGTGTCTCCACATACTAATGACATGATATTTTAGATGTCATTATAATCGGTTATAACTTATAATGGTAGATTTTAACCGGCTTAGAAAGGAACAAAACACTACAAAGAAGTAAATTAGTAGCCATTTGACTTAATTGCACTTTTTTCCCTATCTTTTACTAATTGTGCGATTTTGCATCCCTCTTTTTTTTTGAGCGATTTTGCACCCCATCTTTTTGCCCCCTTTCTGATTTTGCACCCCATCTTTGTGTTCAATTGCACTTTTGTCCCCTATCTTTTTGCTAATTGTGCGATTTTGCACCCCCTCTTCTTTTTTTGAGCGATTTTGTACCCCATCTTTTGCCCATTTTCCCCTCTTTTAATGATGATTTTGAACAAAACACAATTGACAAAAGATGGAGTGCAAAATCGCACAATTAGCAAAAGATAGGGGAAAAAGTGCAATTAAGCCTTTTTATTTTTATTTTTATATCTATAATAGCAATTTAATTCTATTTGTTTTTTTTAATCATGTTATTGGTGTGAAGCAATTAAAGTTTTGTCGATGACTAATCTTTTTGAAGAATATTTAATCACATTTAGTAAAGTTTTCTCTCCCAATCATATAGCATAATGAATCCAAAGCCAGTTTTACTGGACAACCTTAATGTTACCGTGATGCTGTTTTTTACCGCGTTCTGTTATACATTGTTTTTCTCATTTTGCGGAGAAAAAAAATTCATATTATCAGTAGTAGGATGTGGATTCTCTCAAGAAAGTATTAGGGTGTGGAATAAAGATGTTAAAACAAAATGTGGAAGCAATATTCAGTATAAATATATGTACGATAATGACGGTTAGATTAAATTAGTCGATCTCAGTGTACATGCCTCTACGCACGAGTCGGATTAGTCGTCCACCTTTGGTGGGTCGGAAACCGGTGTGAAAGTCAAAAAAATTAGTCGGTCTTGACAATATAGTTGTTTGAATTTCAAAAAACTTATCCGAATACTATACCATTAGACTTCCAAATAGTTAGTACTAAATCATTTAGATGTTGAGGTAAGAATTTATTTATTGGTGATTAAGAAAATATTAACATAAGTTTTTTTTAATGGAAATGTGACTTTCGTCTTGTCAAAAGTAAATAAATTATTGGTGAATATAAGAATGCAGTTATTTATGAGACATATGTAGTAGATATAGTGTTAAAAGACTGAAGTTCAAACTATGATGAAAGAGAAAATATTAACCTAGCTAATAAATTAATATTTGTCTATCCAATAATAAAGAAATTCTTGATGAATATAAGAATGTATAGTTATTAAGGAGACTCAATAAATTTTTTGAAGGTATTGAGGTTGACAAACAATGTGTTATTGGATACTAATATTGAAAAAACAAAAACAATTATGTGTAAACGAATCACTCTTAAATACACTGATGAATATGATTCAATTAGAGATATTATGTTTTTTTATAACCAATGTCGGTAGGTTCTCCATACATAGATGTTTTGTTGTTGACTAATATCCACTAAAGAACTTACCGACATTGCTTAAGGACAATGACGGATTCATAAATTTTTTATGATTGGAGCAAATAAAGTCTATGATACATGTTCGTAAAATAAAAATCCTCTAAGATTTTACAAAATAAACAATTTTATGAACAAAAGCCTCCAAAATTGTCAATGATATATATGATGGTGTTTCTTTTAAAATATGTTGTATTTTGTTTCATTTTGTACCTTTAATTTATGGAGAAAATAATCATATTTTATGGAGGCAAAATAAAACTTATTACAAATTTTCAAGTTGTTATTTTTCCTTTGGTGGAGGGGCAAGAGTTCCATCCCATTGTTAATATATCTGCTACTATTTAAGAGATATAAATTCGGAGCAATGTAATGCTGATAGAGATGTTGTATAAAATATTAGGTTATGCTTTGCATTTCTTTTTAATCTTATTTTTTTTCTTTTATCTATAGGCTAGGAGTTTAGATATAACCAACCTATGTTAGCTGCATTTCTTATTATTTTAGATGTTGAGACGAGGACATGCTTTGAAACCTTACTAAGATAATAAATACTATTTTTTCAAATGTTCAATATTAGTTCCTTTTAAAAAAAAGTTTATTTGTTAGTATTCTTTGAAGGTGTACATGACTCTCACTTCACTTCTTAACTCTCCTGCCACAACCAGTGAACCAACTTTATTTCTCCTATAATAAATACTAAATTAAGTAATGGAACTTAAGCAAAATCAATCAATTAAAATTGACAAGTTAAATGTATTTGCCAAAAAATATTATCCGTCGAGAGAGAGATTTCTTTATTGACTTATTACTTATTAGTCCTCTTCATCGTCCTCTAAAATTATAAATCAATGGTTGATGATATGGGAATGGAGTTATACCAGAAAATAAGATTAGGAAAGGAAGAAAAACAGATTTCATATCCCAACATGTTTCTCATTACTTGTATCGTGCTAAACACTTAATAGCAAATTGTTTTTTTAAAATAACTTAATAGCAAATTTGTTGTTAAATTAATTTTCCCCCTAAAAAGAAAAACTATTGGCCAAATATGAAATATAGAATTCTCCAAAACTTAAAATACACTATGTCGATAGGAAAAAAAACATCGCCTTCCATCAATATTGGAAATTTCCTGAAAAAAAAAAATCAATATTGGAAAGACAAACAAACTCAATTAGTTGTACAAAGTATCAATAGGTTATATCAATCGTCATGAAGAGATGAACTATATATTATTTTGTTTAAAAATATAAGACTTTTATAACAAAATCATACAAACTAAGAAAGTTTTCTTTTCAAGGCCATCAAAAGATAAATATATTATATAAACCGATAATCAAAGCATAAATTGTGCAAAATACAAATGTCAATTACGAAGAAGACACCACAACGACAGTGTCATCAAAATAAAATAACGACTCAAATGTCAGATAAAATCTCACAAAAATATTGAGTGGCTTAGTATATCATTGGTCGTAATCATAAAAGAATCCATTTACTTTTGCTTTAATCATGACCATACCAATAACTTTACCATGTGAGTGAACTTGTTAAACTATCTTGGTCACCAAAAATCACAAAAAAAATAAATAAATTATGCTTCCAAATAGTACAACCTATAAATTAGACCACATAATAAAAGTTATGTTTGTCAAAGCACCGTGTAATCGACCAAAAACAACATATTTAAAATTAAAAAAAAAGATGTTTGGGTGTTTCATTCAAGTTACATCCTTCCATACACAATGACGGTGTTAAATTATCTCAAATGACATCATACAAAATTAAAGATCAACTCATAAGCCTCTTTAACTGAAAACATGTCATTGGAATTAAGGAAGTTTTGTTAGTTACTGCCAAGAAAAAAAGTTTGTTAATCATACGTATAACTTAGATGATGAAAAACTGCAAAGACATTTGATATGTTGTAAGTTAAAAGCTACAATTTCTTATTTCTTTACACTTAATTTGTGTGAATTTTGTCGTTACCTTTTTTAAAACAAAACGAGATTATGTTTCTATAAATATTGAGTCAATGTTTCCAAAACTATCTTATACTAATAAATTAAGTTTTTTGGCAAGTAATAAAGATGGAGATAGTACTCCATCTGACTCACGACCCAAGCAAATATGGGGTTATGCTTCTTCATGATCCTAAGAAGACAAGAGTACATATACACTATGATCACCTTTTGGAATGAACAGTGTCGTTTACAATTTTCTTTATGGTAAAAAAGATTATATTCTATAGTACCACTTAATTCACTAGTTCTTTTTGTTAAAAATATCTTAATGATATGTGAAAATTTAATAGTAGGTGTAGCACTACACAGAAAGAAACAAAAAATGGTGTTTCAGCCTTGATATATTTCTAGGACTTTTGGCAATTCACGTTTTACATTTGTTAAAAAAAACTAGGAGAAAGAGAGGAAAAGGAAAAGGAAAAGGAAAAGACTTCTGATCTAACAAAGAATCTAACATTATATCCCTAAAGTCATAAGATATCCTTGCTTTGATCTTTAACATTTACACCTTTTTTATGTTTCTATTTTTCGAAAATGTTACAAGCTGCTTGTTAGAACCAAAAAGTAGCAAGCTGAGGATGTTTAGCTTGGGAGGGAACATAAGTGCTGCTCACAAGCTTCAAATTTCGGATCTATCTGGTGTCTTAGCAGTATTGTTAGGAAGATGTGAACTTGAAGAAAGAGAAATTTCTGCGGGTTTATTTCCCATATCCTTAGTTTTGTGAAGGAGGAATGTCCCTGATAAAATTGTCACAAACCCACACAACTCCGTCACAATTTGTGACGCATCTTGTGAGTCCCATTCCTGCAGCCATAATAAATAAACCATCAACACAGTTGTTTTATAACTACTATTATTTAGATTTTAAAAAAAGGTTTTGTCGTGACATCAAATTTTGATGTCTCTACTACGGCCATGTAACCGTGAATTTGGTTGTAGTTTACGTATTCGGCCTTGTTTGTCTAAAGGGTTGACACGGCCGTTACCATGATTTAAAACCTTTACTATAACCCAATTGCAAATTGCCAACAAAGCTACACATGCAGATATTATAAATAACTTGTGGTGGAATATTTCAATGTGCCTTGGAATGTAACAAGTTACCTTAAACATGATTATGCTGGCGATGATGGTAAATGAGGTAAACATGACATAGTAAACTGGTGATATCACATTAGTGTTGAAGGTGTCCAAAGCCTGCCACAATAGTATCCCAGATTAAATAAGAAACATTACAAAAGAACACGGTGTTCAGTGTCCACTTCCACACTCAACCGTACATACCTTGTTCAAGTAGTTGATCTGCAAAAGGCAGCATCCTATCACAACTAATGTAAAGAACCATGTCTCAAAGTAAATAAATTGATTCTTCCCTTCAAATGAAAGTTTCAAAGCTATTCCTACTGCTTTGACACACATAACCTATATATGCAAAAACTAGGATCAACATTGAGTTTGTAGAAGGCATGTTTGTGATCATTAATTCATGATACTTTTGAGCATTGAAAATTAGAAAACATATTCAATACCGTAATTGAGCCCGTGAGAGAACATATTCCAACATAAACAACCAGATGGGTCTGTCCATAACTCCTTGCAAAAACGAAAATAAGGACTAATACCAGCGCCACCATCAAGCAAGAGTATACAATAAAACCTATTCATTCATGAGAGAGAGAAAAAAAAAATAAAACAAGAATCTTAAGCTTTCAAATTCATTAGCCAGAAATGAATTCCTTTTGAACCAAAAAGACCATAATGCATCTCACTTAAACTTCAACCAATTAAAGCTTCAAAAAGTACCTGGTTCTGTAGCAAGTTGCCATACTTCCTTGACAGAATGAATGACTCTCTCATGTGGTGCATGCAAAACAATAGTTGTAGACCCCACCACACAGAGAGCACATCCAAGCACGCCAAAGACATGCAATCTCTCTTTCAAGATGAAGTGAGCTAGCACTGCACTGCATCATTGATATGAGTTTGTAATTCTTTCTAAGTCAGACAAATGAACAGTTGTGAGAAGGCTATTTTATGTTGCTTACCTGAAAATGATGCTTAAAGCTCCCAAAGGAGTTACAAGGATGGCAGGTGCAAATGCATAAGCTGCAAAATTAGCTATTTCCCCAACAATCACTGCGAAGAAAAGGTTTGAGAATATAACTCAAAATCAATTATGTCTCGACAATTTTCTCAATATCAGCACAAACAAAAAATAGTATAAGTTGAACGTGGAAATTCTGCACAATGAGATGGCCTAGAGAGATATAACAACGTATATAGCACGTGAGTGGTCCAACATAGGTAGTTCAGTTGGCGGGCTAAGAGGTACCAAATGAGTTTTAACTTTTAAGCAGGAAGTTCGGGGTTCAAACCCTAGAAACTAACATAACAACTACCACTAACATTCGCCTGTCGGAAAAATATAGCACATGATAAACTGTTATTTGATTGTAAATCATCCCACATGCAATTCAACACGATTGGTGAAGAGAAATATTAATAATTCAATGCCATAAGATAGAAAATCACTCACTTGAAGTCATTCCAGCCCACCACCGTGGTTCATACAAATATGAATGTCCTCCTGTGGCTGATCAAATTCAAGAACAATAAAACAGTAAAATGTTAAAAAAATAAGAAAAATTTAAACTTTTTAATGACCCAGATGAAGAAAAAAAAAAACCTGCTCTATTCCCATTAGTGGCAGCTTTTTTAAGACCCATTTTTTTAATTATGAAGCTAGAACCAATGAAAATGCTTGAAGACAGAGCCAAACAAAGACCAATAACGTTGTCGGAGGATATTCCCATGATGATGATGTTTCACCACAATATTAAAATGATACCCAAGAAACTTCTTCTGGAACTAACAAATCAACCTTTGCAGGGCCAACATGCCACAATATTAAAATGATACCTTGATCATGCAAACAAAGCAAACAAAAAAATCATCATGAATAAAAGGGAAAGTTACAAATGCAAATTAATGTAACGTAACATTAACAATAGAAGGGAAAGTTAAAAATGTAATTTCTATTTACCTTAATCCTTGGCACCCTGCACACAAGTTTTGTAGCTAAAACCCCATTTTCATTGAATTGAATCAAAAAAATTCATCTTTTCTTTTTGGGCATGAAAATTGAAGTGGTGGGCTGGTGCTAGGTTGTGATATTGGGGGCGTTCTCTTCAAAGAAAGAGAGAGAAAAGAAGAAACACAAAAAGCAACAATAACAACGTTAAATTTGTTACCTATGTGTCACAAAAATAAATGCTAAATACAAACAAATCTATCTATTTAATTGCTTTCCATTTTTATTTTATTTTTATTTGACTCCTTTACTTGTGCAAATGGAAAATGTCCACCACATCACACGTTCTGTTTGTCTTCATGTGTGAGTTGGATTTTTTATTTCATTTTCATATCAACTTTCTTCATCCTAACTTATGTGCAAACTACTCATTTCATTTTCAATCTACTTGTTTTGCTTTGTTACACACACGTTGTGTATATAATGTCGATTTTGTTCATTAGAAAAATAATATAATAGAGATGCATGTGCAATTTTTTTATTTTAATGGGATGACATGTGCATCCTAATGAATGATTGTCATGTCTATTTTTTTTTAAGAAAGATACATGATGATTAAAATTCATTTAAAGAGTTGACATCTCTTAACAAATATATTTTTATACGTATTGGATAGGAATCAAACTCATAGTCAAATAGTTAAGGGATTCAAGTATCTATCATTTATGTCTATGGTGGCAAATCTAACCATTTTAACATATAAATAGTCCTCCTTAAAAAAAAAATATTGATGGTTCTGCTTTTACTTTTGGATCTGCATTTCCATATTATTCTTGTTGATTTGTATTTGACAAACAATTTATATTAATAAAAACTGCTTACTGTCTTTGTTTCGTGGAATTATAGAAGGAAAGTATATCAAAAAGGAAAAACGAAATGTCGGGGTACATTCATATCGATGTTTTTTTACCTTCAAAAGGGAGCATAGATATCAAGAAGACAATTTCATTTGTCTTTTTTAGTCAAAATAAATTGTTTTTATGATCTCGTGTGGGGCTTACTTGGTGTTATTTTATGTAATATCAATTTTTATTTTTGTTTTAAAGAGTCTAGCAGCAAACTGACTCATATTAAATATTGAGAAGTGAGAATTTGTGGGCTCAAAGTCGTATCATGCTACTCAACAAAAAAAAAAAGTCATCATGCCATATATTTTTGTAGTTTTTTATCATCTGATTGTTCATCCAATTAAAAAATATTATCTGATTATTACATATATTATAAGGTTATTCAACCAATTAAATATGAAATAAAAAATACGTTCTGTAGTAAATTTTCGTCAGGAATGATCCTTTATTTTAGAGGGTCTCAGAGAATATAGGGGACATAAATAGGGGGCTGAGTGAGAAATTATTATTGGACAACATACTGAGTTTGCACTTTTTTGTTCCTAAATTTTAATATTTCCTTTTTCATATATCATTCAAATTTGTAATACATGTTATTTTTTTAAGGAACATTTTTTTAAGATGCGTATATGCTAGGAAGCTAGAAAATAAAATTAATCAAAAAAATAAATTAAAATAAAATTAATCAAAAAAATAAATTAAAATAAAATAACAGTATTTCCAACTGTCAATTGAGTCAAAATTAGGTGCCTACTTTTCATTCACGTCAAAATTTAAGGATAGAGACTAAAGGAGCTTAAAAAAAGAACATTAAAATATGCCAAAAATATGCTCCTCCCCAATGATATTCTTATATATTTCTTTTTTCCAATCCTTAACAATGTACATGAACTAGAAAATCAGAAACAAAACTCAGCATTCATACTTCAGAAGTCTTCCTCTGCTGATGAACGCATAAAAGTGAACGCTCCTATGAGAGGCTGAACCATAACTAGTATAAATGTAAATGGACGTCACCTTCCTATTTAAAACAAATTCACTACAACCTGTTGTGAAAGTGATACTCCAAAGTTATCCCAAAAATTCCAAACTTGTTGCTCTGGTTGTGTCTGTCCTCTGCCTCCTGGTCCTGGGACATGCTAGCATACAATAATTTGCTCATGATCTTCAAAAACTTCAAACCCGCTAGTTTTTCTTCAAACAAGCAAGGTTCATGATAAGATCGGTGGTTGTACAAACCTTGACACAGATACTAAAAGTTCTAAACCAGATGATGCATATGTGTGGGCGTTTCTACTGATACCACCAACCTCAATCAATGCCTCCATTTCCCCATTTTCAAAGATGTAATCTTTCTCTTTTTATTGGCACGATGTTTTGCAGAAATTTTCAATTTCCTTTTGGCATTTCGCATAGGATTGGTAACAGCCATGAGTTTTTCTTCCTGTTTTCTCTTATTTCTTTTAGAGCTGAGGTTCTTCCTGATAAGGTTATAAACTTGCACGTAGTTTTGAGTACCCAGAATATGCTCTATTTTTCCACGTGCGTCGTCTGCCAACTTTTTGAGATCATCTAGCAAATTACAACCATATGTGTTAGACAGCAATAACAGGTGGAGTGGTAAAACTAAAAATATGACATGAAGGGGAGGGTGGGCCTGATAAAGATAAAACTAGTAAAAAATCAAGCAGAAAAGAAAAATAAAAACATAAAATATATAAGGAAAAGAAATCTCGATAAAAAGGTTGGGAAATCAGCTTACAATCCCTGATATATGACAAACAGAAATTATAGCAGGACACGTTTATTTATGAGGTCCACTAGTTTTGCATTTTTGTCTATAGGACTGTCTAGAAAATTATCTAGAGTCAATTCAAAGCAGCATCAATCCAATAAAATGGGTATCTATCAGAGTTAGCATTTATCTATCATACAGGAAATTTAAGAGAGGAAACAAGCAAATACCAGCTATCACTTTTCCAGCAAATCCTTCAGAAACTTTATACAGAGGCAATAGGACCACATGTGCATACTTCAGGCAGTCATCCTTACTGATGATCTGTATTTGTGCCATAATTTTCCCAAAACTGTTGAAGACTATTCCCATCTGAGTTAAACAAGCAAAATAAGAAATAATATTACTCATACGTACATTGATCAAGACTAAAGAACATATATTCCAAGAGACCGAGCACCAACCTGAATAGCATCTGCTTGAAGGGCAATTTTGCCCATTTTCTTTAGTAATAACGAGATAAGTGTATATTGGGTATTGTTATCATTAAGCTGACTATTGTCTTCACATACAGAGGAGGAGGAGGAGGTAAGAGATGAAGACACAAACATGCTTCTTTCTTTTCTTGCATTAATCAAGTCAAAAGCTTTGAGAAACCGATCCTTTTCATGTTGCTCAAGAGCAGACCAGAAGGCAGGGGGGTCTATGCAGGCAGTTTGCCTCGTTAAAGAATGCACGCGACAAATGGCAAAGACAATATTCTGGGTCATCAGGTTGCTGTCAGTATCATCTATAAGTGGCATTTTCAATTGGCAGCAAAGAGAAGTGGCTATTAGATATAATCTACTAGGAGTCATCATAAAATAACTACTTGTGGAGCTTTGATCATTTTCGCTGTTGACAACATGTGCAAAGTATAGAGCTACGAGACGAACTGATTTGTTGCGTAACCACGAGTGTGGGTGCAACAACATCTCACATATTGCCTCCCATATATCCTGAAATGTAAGTAAAAGAAATATGTCAGCCTACTTACTAAGGACGTGGAAAATGATGCGTCAAAATGTTTCTAATTAATAAGATGTTTGAATTCATATAAAGGGCGGGAAAGAACTGTCTCCACTTGTAATATGCAGCTACTAGAACACAATTATAATTATAATAAGACAGGGAAAAATTATCTCCACTCTGCAATATGAAGCTACTACATCAGAGCAAACCCACATGAAATGTAAGTTCTATTTTCCCATAATATCAGATCATGAAACCAGTTGATTGTAGTTATAATTATCAATTGTTATTTGATAGAAGTTTTCATCGATAGTTCAGCTGTTACTAATTTTGCTCCTAATCATTAGGGACGCCAACTATGTCCCCGAACCTATATTTTACACATACTGTAAAATAATAATACAAGAATCTCAATCATCAACTATACATACTCGGCACACTGCATCTCATCATGCTTTTCCCACCCAATATGCTTAACTCTATAAGAATCCTCCGTGTACTATTTCAGACAGTCGACACACATTGGGGGTTGGGTAGCTCAACTGGATTGGGCTAAAGGATAAAGAGTTGGAGGTCCTGGGTTCAAACCCAGACGAGGGAGTAAATTATCTAACAACTACACCCTCCGGTAATTATTATAAGCAAAAATCTATATTTTAGATTCATTCAATTAATGATGTATATGATCTTTATTATAGACCACATACATAATTTAATGAATGAATTTAAAATGTTGATTTTTGCTTATAATAGTGACCGGAGGGCGTAATTGCTAACATTTGCCATTCCAAAAAAAACAGTCCACAAATCACAAATAGTATACATCTACATATATTTCAAAACCTATCATGTAATAATCAACACATCTACAACCATCATAATATCTAAGAACATTAATATTTGGGTTAATACATCACATAGCCCCTTTAAGTTGGGCGAGGTCTGAAAATAGCCCCTTTAAAAAATAAAACATAGATTACACCCCTTTAATGTTGGATTCTTTGTATTTTATGCTTTACAGGGACTATTTTCAGACATTTAAACCTTTTACAGGGGCTACTTTCCAACTTTGTCCAAATATTTTTTTAACAAGGTGAGGGTAAAATATGAAGAATAAAAAATTACAGGGGTGGAATCTGTGTCTTATTTTTTACAAGGGGTATTTTCAGACCCAGACCAAATTACAAGGGCTCTTGGAAGTATTAACCCTTTATATTTGATAGGCAGTACAAAGAAATTTACCTCTAGGTGCTTTGCAAAGCATTCATCATGGAACTCATGAATCATCTTCTCTAGCATAACAAGAGAATAGTATGCCTCCTTCCAAAGGGGGATGGTGGATTCGACCTCAAAGCTTTCATGCCTGTTTGTGACTGCATGTAAAGCAGATTGCAAGATCCGACAAGTCACTGGCAAGATACAGTCTATATGTTTAAGAAATCCTTTCTTTATTACCTCAATCAGCAACCCCAAAACCTGTATCGACAATTTCAAAGATTAAAACAGAAGGACAAAAAAATTAGCTAAGATAACGTTTGTGTTAAGAGAAAATACTAGAAAAATCAATGAACAGGTTGGTCCTAAATACTGTCTTCCAGTTTCTTACCCACTCTGCAGAGAAAGACTCCACTTTAGGAAACCCGTATGGAAAATCAAAGCTATGTTGATTCTAAGGTCAAATTTGTTGTTCGGACACCAGCTCTTAGCAATATAATATAATAACATTACCATACCAATAAAGCTCTTTCTTCATTAAATTGGATTGTGTGTACTTCTAGTTTCTAGACAGCAACCAATATAAGCCTTGTTTGTTTAAGATTTAAAAAAAATATATCCTTTTTTATGTTTTTCCTGTTTGACGACTCTTTAGTATCAACTCTCTTCTGTAACTTTATGCAATCTCCCTAGGAGAAATGAGGACGTATTAGATAATTGACATCTCTCTAGTCAGCGTGGATATCAACTAATCAACACCTACGGAAGTCAAATTATAACTACACTATAATTTATTCACAAAGAGGACCCCGAAGGCCCAAACAACCATTATATGCTAAGATGATCGCATAACATGATCGCATCCCATTATGTTTTCTAATCAATTTGAGTCACGGGACAATATAAAGATAGTTACCTGTGCGGCAGCACCCCATAGTTGCTGCTTGTCACCCAAATACCAAGAAAGGGTATATTTAAGAATAGAATCCAGTGCATTGGGACTAACAGAACCAATAAGCTTCTTTATAGCAGCCCCACTCATAGAACGAACAATATCATCACTGTCATTTGCCAAGCGAACTACCAAATGGAGAAAAAAAGTTTGTGATTGCTCATCCAAAACATTTGGAGGAAATTTGACTATAATAGCATTAATCATTTCCAGAACAGATTCCCGTCCAGTCGAATGTTCATAACTGCAAGGATTAAAAAATCCATTAGCCAAAAACCGATGTTCAAAAAAGAAAAAGAAAACCATAATATTAATAATCAAGAAACACATTGTGCACTTACCTCAAATTCGAGAGCAAAAAGTCCAGATGTTGTTGCAAACGCTTTTGTGAAAGTCGATAATCAAGCAAAAATTGCAACAAAATTTTACTGCATTTTTTGCGAATAGATTCCATTTGACTTGTCACCATCAATTCAGCAACCCTAGTAACAATATCATATATCTCAGGTACGTCATCCAGCTTGCGCTTGACAATACTTTTTAGAAGTGATAGGGCCACCAAAGATGGATTCCTTTCAAGGTCCAGAAACATTGGAAGCTGAATTAGTATATGTATTTGGTTAGAGGTGAGGGAAATTTTAGTTTTCCTCAAAAGCATAGTCAGAAATGTCAAACATGACTGCATTAAAGGACTGCTAGAGTTCACTGAGCTTTGGGCAATATCCAATACAGCAGACTTTATTCTCTCAGCATGTTCTTGAAGGGATGGTAAAGGCAACTTTACCAGTACAGTAAGGCATCCAAGGGAAGCAGACAATATGTCCTCATACTTCGAGCACAAACCATCACTAAATAGCTTGACAAAAGGATCTAATAAAGATAAGGTCTTTTCATCTTCAACAACCTGTTTTAAGCCCTTCAAGCGTTTATGCAATATTCTGATACCAAACACTGTTATAAGGTGTGAGCATAATAAGCCACTAGCAACTGCACTCCCTGAAAAAATTCTTTTAGTGTTAGTACGGCTATCCTTATCTTCCGATTTTAACAACTTACTCTCATGCCGACCAATTTCATTCTTTAAGCCATCATCAACAATGCGATAAATAAAGACAAATAGATCAGTCTGATCTACAGATGGATTGCTTTCAATACCAGCAGCTATACTATGCAACATATTTTCCAATTTTCCTTTAACATTTTGTGTGACATGCTTCTGCAAATGAGCAGTCACTGGTGCAAGCAGCTTTAGTGCACAGCTTTTGAATGTTACGTTTTGGGCCACAAATTTCAAGCTTTCAAATGATGTTTTCTTCTTTGTTTCTTTCATTTTTGAAGCTATCTTTTCCACCTCCTTCTGTTCAGCAACAACTCCGAGAATGTCATTTTCTATGACAGAAAGGAGATCCCCCAAACAGTAATCTATCTTTCCACTAATTGCATTCGAAAGACACTTGGACAGAATAAAATGCAGTGTGTATCCTAGGACATGCAGTTCATATCCTCGCTTTAAAGTTGATCGCAAAACCTTAACAATGAATTGCAAGTATTCCAAACCAAGTTCTTTCAAACAAGTAGCCAATGCAGACCTGGCTTCATCACGAATGCTTTCTAGATGACTCTTTAAGAAGTTTGAAATTCGATGAACGATAGTTGGAAGATATGTGTCCATCAAATCACCTGGAAGTAACTTAAGTAGTTTCAATGCAGCAAGACTGATATTTACATTGACCCTTTCTGAATCAGAATCCATCAGCTTTTGTATCTTAGGAAGCACAACTTTATAGAGGCACGTCTGTATATCTGTGTTCACATCAGAAGCACCAAAGTTGCCTAAACTAGCTGACGAAACATTGACGGTTATCCCAATGTCAGAAACGCCAACAGAAGTAGGTTCTTCAGTGTGTGAAAGTTCTGAAAAGTGAAATTTATCCAAAATAGAACAGATAAGGCGTATAAAGAGTTTCTGTTTGTCTGGACTCCTGGATGCTCCCTGAAAACATTTGTTCAATAGTGCATAGTATGAATTCCATCCCATCTGACCAGCTACAGAAGCAATGGTCTCGATGCATGCAATTTTCAAATGGTCAACCTTTACTTCTTTCTCGTCAAACAGCATGTTGAAGAAGAGTCGCATGAACACTTTTTCAGTGATAAACTGGAAATAAACCATAAATAAATGAATGAATATCTGTCACTAAGAAAACGCTTTTATTTTTTAAGTTTAAATTTGCTACCTCTGATAATTTGTTCGTACTGATAACATTCCTAAACAGTGACAATGCCTTCACTCTCTTACGGATCTGCAACACAAAATGTACTTCCATAAGATATTTTGCAAGCTATTTCACTAACTCAACCAAAAGAATAAGAAAATACATTTGAATTTTGAAAGTGTTTCTAACTACAATAAGGTAAGGCACGGGAATACACATATAATGAAATGTCTGGAATAGAATTCTGCACATATGTATTACACAAACACACACACACACATGACAGTGAGGCAACCAAGAGTAACAACAAAAAGGGAAATCATTTAGGCAAATGGTTAATCATAAACCTACCACCGAGTCGGCTATATTGTCAAAAAAATCTGCTTCCCCATCCTCATTGCACAGGACTATGAGTGATTTAAGGTTTGACACATCTGGGACCTTCAAAGCCATTTGACTTAACAACTTCATCCATCCCTGCAATGACATCAAGCAGTGTGTAAACATAAAGGATTAAACAATCATTTATCAAGTAATTTATACTTTCGTTTTCAATAAGTAATTAACTTGGTATCTATGTCAGTATGTTATTCCAACACCCTTGCAATGCTTGGGAATAGGAATGCAACTGTTTGTCAAACAAGACATGTTAAGTTCGAATATATGCAATTATAATTACATATGTCTAATTTAATATAACTAGAAATTCATACAGTAACCAACTCTGAAATATGATTTACATGAGTTACCAAATACCTTTCTAACAGCAAGTGGTCCATCCATAGCATCTGCCATATGCTTCAAGAAAAATTTCTTTATAATACGCTGGATGCATGATTTTGTCCAACAACCATCAGTGTTTTGTATTACAGACAACTCTTGTTCATTGCTTCCTTCTTGCAAAACGATAAGTGCAGAAAAATCAACAAAAGATAGCAATGAACTCTGTGCACTAGATACAAATGTTGTTTCTTCCGAGGACATGTCAAGCGCACAGTGTGATAAAATAAGTAATGCATGTTCCACTTGAACATTTCTGAAGAAATCAATATTGATGATTCTGTAAGCATTCAAAATAACATCGTGATCAAGCCAACCCAAAGTAGATGTCGTATTCAGCTGACGAAGAAGTTTAGCCTGCACCCCAACAACAAAGCAGGGGAAATTAGAATGAACACAGATTGTGGAATAAATTTGTCAGAAAGTAATGTGTGCGGATCAAGAGATACATTGAGACAAGAAAGCAAGAATTACCACTGCGAGTACAGATGCATCAGATGCTACGAGAACATCAAGAAGATCACATATTCTCAAACGCATATCCAACTCAGCCGAAATATATAAAGGAGAAACAGCACTCAAAATTTTAGCGGTGCTTCCATTTCCTAATATGGGTATGATATTTTGAATGACTTGCAAAACTTCAATACAAACATCTACAAGTAGCATGGAGAACCTCAGTATCAATATAGAAATTAATTAGCTAAAAATAAAAAAGATGACAATGAAGCAACTGGAGATATTGGAGGTTCTCTCACCAGAACTTTGTGTTTTCTTTTCCAAAAACAGAAGCAGTATGTCCACAAATCGCTTTGCAAATTCTGCCTCCTTGATGTACTTGGGTAGAAATTTGAAAATTCTTATTACTGTCTCCCCAGGAGATTTGATCAGCTTTCTGTCCAGGAGAAAACAAAAACAGGTCAAAACAGTTTGTACACAAGTCCCCACTTCCCTCTACATGTTCTTATACAATCAGACAAGGCTTCCACCTATTCATAAGGTAAAATTATCATGCTCCAACATTTTTCAAATATGCAAGTATTTATTTAGTCTTGCTATTTCTTCATATAATTATTCAAATATGAAAGTATAGTCTTGTTATTTCTTCATATAATTTGATTGAGTTCACCCACTTTCCTGCTTTGCCCTGGGCACCAAAAACATCAAAAATTACATAATGTGAATATTTTTTTCCACCCTCGATCCTAATTGTAATGATAAATTATGTTTGAGCTACCACTCTTTACTATGCCCTGGTGTTGCCTTAGTCATCTATCTCTAAACTTTCAAGGACCAACATCTTAAATGCTTGAGCTGTTCGACAAAGGTACATGAATGATGTTAGGCATAAGTATATTAATGGCCCCTATATTGTACACACTTCTTAGTTTTAATCCCTGGAATATTTTGTTTCGATGTGGTCCCTATAATTATTTTTCATTGCGGTCCTTGTTATTTTGTTTTAGTTTATTTTTCTGTTTTAGTCCGTAAAATATGTGGTTTATCTTCAATTGGTGCTATACGCAAGGGACTCGTTTTAGTCTAAGTAATGGTTTTCTGTTTTGGTCCCTAAAATATGTGGTTTATCTTTAGTTGGTGCTATACAGAAGGGACTCAAATAGAAAAGAAGTGAGGCACTAATGAAAAAAAGGATATTACAGGCGCTAAAAGAGTACATTGTAGGGACTAAAACAAAATAATGATGACCATAATGAAACAGAAAAAAATGAAGACAGCCCTGAAAGAAAAAAAGGAATAAGAAATAAAATAAAATATCACGGACTGAAATGAAATGGCAGACATATTACAAGGACCAAAAACATGTTTAAACCATGATGAGCATATCTAATACACCACCTGACATTTAACCCTCTGCACTTGAAGTGAAGGCAAAGCACAAGCCAGATCTAATCTTGTGCATCTCTGAGTTTTGTCAGAAAAGTGTTAGCAACAAAGGTCAAACTCCTAAAGACTAGGTTAAAGGCTCTGATAATGAATGGGTCAAGGACCAATTGTCGTAGATGTTTTAAGTTCTTAGGGGAAGACACAAAATTAGATTACATCTAACATAGACCAATAGACTAACAGTAAAAAGTAAAGCTCTTCATCACCGAGAAAATGAAAGCCTATTTTTGATGAATAAACTATCAGGCAATTGAGTTATCAGTTTTCAAACAGGTCTATACATTCAAGATTGGTCCATATGGAGACATTAAATGTAAGACTTTGAAGCCTTTCACTGGACAAATTTTTGTCTCAGTTACTGAGATACCTAGTTCCTTATGACAAAAATCAAATTTATATGCCTCCTCTTTACAGCTACCATTCATCACTTGACTACCTCTTTATCAGAATATTCAAAAAATAGATGCTTTTTAAAGAGTTCTTCAAACCACAAAGAACTACAGGGTATTGTATTGTTACGAGGTAACTTCATTTCATTGAGGAACAAAATTAAGTTTCCAAAGAAATGGCGGCAGTAACATGCAAATTCTATTGGTTAAGGTTAAAACAATTACTCCGGCAACCAAAATTGTGAGAGCACAAGCAAAAGAAAATTAATACCTCTTGGCTGCATTATCACTTCCAAACAAACAACAAATGCTATCCATAAGCACTTCAATATTTGAAAGTAAAACTCTATGGGCAGAACTGTCTTCATAATCCAACTGATTGTCAAGGCTTAACAAGTTCTCGACAAACTTCAGAACACAATATACAATAGCCTCAGAAGCCGAATTGACAGAAACAATGGAAAATATATCAGGTATGAGACTTTCTTCCCGGCATAATAGTGCTACAAGCTTATGGTTTGCACTCATGGCCAGAAAGCAAGATAGCAGTGAACTTGGTTTCTCACTACTAGCAGCCTCGTGTTTGAATTTATTAATCAGGGGTTTTACCGAAGAAAAGAATCTGTCCCACAAATCAGAACCAAATTCATGATCCTCGTACTTATGGACAACACGGGAAACAATTTTCAGGCACAGAGATCTCATATCTTTGAGCTGATTTGAAGTATTGCCAATCTGCGCAAACAAATACAAAAAAGAATATCAAATTGAATAAAACAGACAACATAGATCATAGGAGGCAGAAAAAAAATGTTAGCATATAGTAAATTGTCTATTCTACTTTTAGAACTGTCTAACAAATGATGCAATGGATAACAATGAATGATATAATGAAAAACAACAAAAAAGCAACATGATTAGGATAACAAAACAACTAAAACAATCATTCACAAAATACCGATAAAGACAATCATTCAAAAAATACCGATAAGAAACGTTTAAACACGTTTTAGCCCATGTAATATAGATCTACTTACATTTTTGTCCCTATCAAAAAAATTGTCAATGGTTAATGACATTTAAAAACATAACTTGGATGGATATAATGTATATCAGATATATTTGAACACCTGAAAATCATGGCTAATGACATTTAAAAACATAGTTTATTATGTTCAGTGGATCGTTAATGAGTTGTAACACCTTGTTATATTCATTAATCATCATCGACTGAACGTAATTAACCACATTTGAACGGAGTTAACCATACAGATTTTTGTTGTCAACTGACTAAAACAAAAAATGTTGTATATTAAAGACTAGAATAATACACCAGCATTATGGCAAAATGAACATTGAAACATCACTATTCAAAACTAACATCTACTCGGAACAGTACATTCATCCTCAAGTTTGTAAACAAAGTTTGCTACACAAAATTTCCATTCAGTGTGAACAAATCATTACCAGGATTTGATTTTCTGGCACACTTTCCCCACTAAGAGTGATTGGGCTGGTGCTAGAATTGTGTTGATTTGAAGAAACCCCATTCAGATTTACATTGGCAAGACTTAATGTGCAACTCTCCAACAGCCGAACAACACACCCCACCAGCAAATCAAGAAAAGGTCTAATATGCAATTCATCAAAAACTCCAACAATATCTTCTATAACATGCAAGAAGCCATATTTCTTTTTCCAGGATAGGGTTGCGATATTGTCCAAAGTAAAATATTCTAACAAAGAAGATGCTTGAAATTCACTAGTGCAACCTATAGGTAAAGTCCAAAACAAGTTAGCAGGCCCATCAGTTTTCTCTACTATTTGCAACGGCTTTATCAGTAATGCAAAGAAAAGTGGTAGCTCAGTTGTATCAAGCCCCGCTATGAAACTCAGAATAGCTTTCCGATGACAAATACTTGCTTTCTGTCAAAATGAATAGCCAATATTATCAGTCTAACAAGTAAAAAGGAATGACAAAAGACAGATATATAAAACAATCTCAATAGTTTGAATTCAGTATACCTTTCGAGATGCAAGTCCTTTCAACTTTCTTACTTTTGGCATCAAGAGACGGATAACCAATGGCACAAGATAAGCTCGGTGACATTCTTCAATCATTTTAGATTCTCTGGATAAACTCCATGTTGTTAGTTCTTCCCTTGTAATTTTGTAACTAATCAAGTTTCTCAGATGCTCGGTATATGGTAAAAAATAATCATCTTTCCATATTAATAGGCAATCAAGAACTCTAAACTGTATTTCAGGATCGTCTTCTTCTATAAGCCTGTCACAAAAAAACAAAAAGAAAAGAAAGGGGGAAGATGTTTAAAATTGGGGACCACCAAGTTCAAACAAGGAGCTAAAGAGAAAATAGCGTTGCAGTGTTGTACAAGATACATAATCAAAATGCAACTCAACCTATTCTGCAGAATCTCCTTAAGAAATTGGCTCAAGTAAAATGACTTGGGATTTTTCATAAGTTTCAACAAGTTTAGCCATTCCTTCAAGATGAGCTTCCACTCTTTTCCTTTACAAGCATGAGAATCAAACAATCCCACGCTGCAATTTCATTTTGACAAGGAAAACAAATTAAAAAACATGGCAATTTAGTTGAAGCTTTAGAAGTTCACAAATTTCAAAATCATAGAAAAGGATTGAGCAGATACTTACCTCGCAAGATCAAGTGTGTTGTATCCTAAGAACTTCAAAAACAGAGGAATGAATTGCCGAGAGCGAGGTTCAATTACAGTTGGAATTTTTTGTAATGCTTGCAGCAATAACGTCAATATTGTTCCGGAAGGTGTGCAATCAGATTCATGATGGACAAATAATTTGAAACAACCAAGTAAACCTGAGAAACAAAATCAACTGGTTACCAAAACAGCACAATGGTAGATCAATAGTATAAACAGGAATTTTAAATGTTAGAATTGAAATATACATTTTTTAAAGAAAGAAATTACAAAATTTAACACATCTATGAACTTTTTATAAGGGTTGTTACAAACTAAGCTAAATATAAACTGATTAAACTAATTATAACTTTACATAGTAGATTAAACTTGAAGTCAAAACATCAACCAGTGAACAATAAATTACACATTTGTGTCCAGGTCTCTCACATAAGACATCATGTGAAGAAAAATAAAATGGGGAGGAGGAAGGATGGACTCAATATATGATGTCAATGTAGTTGAAACATACCAGCTGGCTGATCAAACGATGCACCATTGGCACTATCATGCAAGCTGCTAGAGCTCTCTCTTGTTGCTTGACATCTTTCCAGATAATCGATAAGGGTATTCCACACGAGTGAAAAATATAGACTAACCAAGACAGAAATGCATTCTAATACAGGATTCCAGAGATAGCTAAATTGGTTATATAAGATGCCAAACAACCCGCTCAAAACAAGAGGTGCATAAACATTGGCAATCCTTCCAGCAGATAGGTCCATCTGTATCTTGGAAATCAATCGTTGGATACTTCTGCTTGTAGAAATTGAAACTGGAGTTGTTTCAATAGACAGAAGAACCAGCAGAGGCTGTTATTTCACCAAAATACACAGTCATACTAAAACTCAAGTAAAAATAAAAAGGCAATGGCGTATAATATAAAGATACATACATTATTTTCTATGTTATCCACAATGGAAGTTGGGGAAACTTCGATTTTCCTTTTCTTCGCAGCTGACTGATCCACCGAAGAAATTTCCTCGCCCAAAGATTTGTAGTGACAGAGTATTTTAAGAGTTGAAATGCGAACCTCCTTGTCTGAATGGCACAAATTATCAGCAAATGCTGCCACTGACTCTGCAGTCATTTCCTCAAGTTCTGGATGGTACACTCTACACCCAGTGTCTTCCAAAGAAGAACTATAATATATACAGGTGAGAGGGTTAATCAAATACTGAGCAGTAGCACTAACGATAGAATAGTGACAAAATTTGACAACTAAAGATTGAAAAACAACAAATGTCTAGAAAGTAGTTGACTTTAACACATCCACTTACCCGTACTTGCTTTCCAAATAACCAGCAACAGCCGGTAACACGTGTGGAGATGACTTGTATCGTTTTGCAAAACTTAGAAACTTTTTGGTTTCATCAGCTCCAAGGTTGCTGTCATAGCACAATCTGTTGAAAGAACTTAGTGAAGCACCTATAATGCTTTCCCATGCTTCTTTAGACGTATCTGCAATATGGACTGAAGATGAAAACAGAAAATAACAAATCAAGTGCTTTTAGCCTACAGATCCATCACTGCCAAACATGTACAGATTAGAAAAAATTATTATAGCATCAATGATCCAATTAATACAACTATCTAAGTATTAAATAAACCCACAACCACAAATTTTATTTTTTTGCTATGTCCAACCCAGTTAAAATACATAGCAAATCTAGCATAATCTAAGCCAAAATGGAAAACAATCTTTAATATTACCCGATCTAAGTCAGAATGGAAAAACATCTTTAATATTACCCAGACACAACTGCTCATCAAAAATTCATTAAGAAACAAGGAAGGGAGGAATACCAGCTTTAACAGTCAGAAGCTGATCTACCGCATCCATAAGATCCACCAACAAGGATGGAACAGCGTCAACAATAGACATATGAGAATAGCAGTTCACAACTCCCCATAGCAGTGCTACCTTTCTTTCATCAATTTCACAAGAAACGTCGGCATGTGCAATATTGTTTATTTTTTCAATCCAAGAACGGATAGTCCCTTCCAAATGATTGCATATCCTAGCTAATGCTTCTGCACTTTCTCTGTCTAAAAAGTCTGGGCCTCGTATATCCAATTGCATTTTCTCACAGAAGGATTGAAATAATTGTATGACCTTTTCCTCTGAAATCTCCATTAACTCATTTATTGCACTACAAAACCAGCATAGAAGTCAAATACTATATCTAGAGAGTGCAGAACAATGAATTGCTCGTGTGATGCAAAGGTTACCTTATAACCTTACTTCTGAAAGCAAGTAAACAGAGATCCTTCTGTAGCAGTTTTTCGATGAATCGTAGCAAACTGGAACCAAGCTCAAACGTACGTGTCAAGAGTATTGAAATAAGTTAAAGAGAATATATAAATCAAAAGCACACTGTCTGTCTCAGCCATTACCTTGAGCTTCGTGATTTAAAAATTGGAGCCCACTGGGTAGCACACTCGGATATCATTGATTTATTACTATCACTACACAGCCCGTCGAGAGTGGCCAACATTAATTTCAAAATTCTATCAACTAAACATATATCTTCTTGTGACTCAGTAACTCCCAAAGGTGTGATATATGACCGCATAAGCAAGAGGATGAGTTCAAGCATGGGCTTATAATCTGCCACATGTAAGGACAATTGAAATTAGTGCAGAAGCACATAGAAAACTCAAGCAACTTTCTGAAGAAAATAGCATCCTGATATAAAATATATTACATTATACTGAAAACATTTATTTATGTGACACTACATTTTTTAATAAAAAAAGGAATATAAGAAACAAAACCAAAACAACATATAGCACTTGACTCATCCCATCACGTGTTATTTTTGGTTACCCATTAACATATGAACTAATATTATTATATTAACAGGTAATGAAGATGATCAAAGAAGTACCAAAACAAAGCATAAATCAAGAAAACCTGAAGTAATCGGATCTTTTGATTCATGCATCAGACCCCACCTAGTGTGAAAAGGTTTTGATTGTTGTAGTTAAATTTCAAGGAAGCAGGAGTTTCTTTTCAAATATTAAACCACAAGATGTTTGCAAAGTAAACTGCACTCCCAATGGAATCAATTGCTCTAGTTCAACAAATGTGCGCGAAGGCCTACCCGTATCATACATGCTAAAGGGTAATACACCCAGAAAATGTGTGGAATTCTCAGGGAAACTCAAAATTTAAAGAGCAAAGAGAAAACTAGACATTGAAGAAAATTCCCAAAAGAAACTTAAAATTCAATCTATTTATCCAATATTAGTTTGTCATCAGATTGCTTGAAAAGAGTAAAAGGAAGAGTACAGTGACATGAAGTATTGTAACTTACCAGACACATTTTGCCCTTTTTGCACCTTTATAGCTGAGACTAGCACTGATAAAATGCGTCTTAAATGTCCGATGTTTTCGGTGCTAACACATTCATGCACTTCCTTATATAAGCAACTCCATACCAAATTCAACTCTTTGGGTTCCGTCGTCTCACATAATTTCTTAAACACGGATTTTATGATGTTCAGAATGGTACTTGACTCTGAAATTGATGCAGATAGAGATAAGAAAAAATATAAGCAAACACATTGCAAATCATGTAGAACTTGAGTATATTTACAAACAGCAACATCAGGTGACAGATAACAACAAAGGAAGGACAGAAGACTAGCAGAGAAGATAGCCTAATTAAAAAATCTGATCATTTTAAAAATCTATTTTTTTCTACTACAGCTTCTCTGTTTTTTTAAAACCTCTAGAACTTGTCAGACCCGCTTCAAAAATAAAATAAAGTGATCTCTTCTTTGTACATCACATTTACAAACTCAATTTTTTATCATCGTAACATTACGCCACAAAGCCACAGACTTCACAACAGTAGATCTGAAGAATCCCATTGTCCAATCTTAGAGCCAAATGGGGAAATCTAAATACTTTTTTTTTTTAATAACAAAACCAAGACAGAGAGAAATTTAAATACTGAAAAATATATCCTCTGATGAACAGATCAATCAAATACCATTGTTCTCTGTATGTTACTAATACCAAGTAGCTTAGTGGCTTCAACCGAACACAAAATGAATATGATCTATGATCAGAATCTTGGAAATAAAACAAAAGTTAAATCAATAATTTTAACTAGAGAACAAGCTTGCCTTGGTCGTCTCCATCCTTGCCTTGGTCATCCCCATCCTTGCCTTGGTCATCTCCATCACCAATGTGATAAATTGTTTTGCTTGTTAATAATTGTAACACTCGCTCTGCTTTCGAATGGAACCTTGATGAGTATCCTTTCATAATATTATAAAGCAATAACTCAACACCGGACTCTCGGAATGGAGATGGCTTCTTCGCTACCTCAGTGATGACTCTTTCAATTCCTGTCCAACCAAACAATATTACATGCTTTATAGCCCCCTCAAACTAATAAAATCGTTAAAACCAAAGAGAAAAGAACAGAATTAATGCTAAAATCATGAAGCATTTTATTATAGATGTACTACAAAATTGGTGATATTGATTAAACATATGAACAAAAGACAAGACAAAAAGCGAGGGGGAAATATATATACACAGAAAAACAATCAATGACATACCTCTTTTGAGCTGCACGTCTGGGGCATTTCTCAAAACAAATGACATTGCCTCTGCCATGAATTGTCGAACATATTCCTTTGGATAGTTCCTCAATTTTGATGTGACCCTTGAAGTATCAAAGTCAAAGAAACATAGAAGAATCAGACTTGTAGTCGATACCACATAGTTGGCTAAATTAAACAAAATGAGAGAAGTTATCCTATGAGCCTAGATCAGTTGGTTAGAACATTTGTTGGCAAGTTCCTATTAAGAAGATTAACATCCCTTGGTGGAACATCCATTTCCTATTCCAATTCTCCTTGCTTTCCTTAAATTGTCCTTTTTATCTATCATCTACAGCAAAAACTAATGCTAGGCAAGAATTAGGAACTTAAACTTCTGCCAACACTTGCTTAAATTATATTTCAAGTTCCAAGTTCTAAATTATACATATACATTTTCATGGTTAGCCTAGGCCAGCATTATGTTACGATACCATAGCCCTTATGTCAATATAATTTTGTTCTCCATTCAATTATCAGACACCACCACCATTTTATGTCAATATAATTTTGTTCTTCATTCAATTATCAAACTCCACTGCAATTTTATGGAAGTCTATATCTGTAGGTTTAGATCAAGGCCGTTTTATGGATTCCTTGGGTCTCTTCGGACTACATTAAGATTTTACAACTTTTTTGTAACAAAAGCTATAGTAAATTATCCTTTTTGTTTGGTAGACACATTATGGTGCTTCTAGGTCTTCACTTAACCCTATTTTATTCATCACTTGCGAGACAGCTTCTGCAGAGAACTACTTATTATAATAATAAGGGAAGCATGTTTGAACAAGTAAAGGGAAGACATCTCTCAGCAAATTCACCGAACAAATGAGAAAAAAGCAGTGTAAGTGTTCAGTCCTTGTCCAAATCTCAGCTTATGCAAATCAATCCTTATATTTAACAAAGTGGTGAGGAAAATCCATACACATCCAGTGTGCTTCAGGCTTGCAGAAAAGTTAACCTCGTATAGAAAGTAAAAACAAAACTTAAAAAAATAGTCTATATCACTCACTTAAGCACCTCTGATGGGTTGCGTATTAGATATTTCTGCAGATACATCATAACATATGACCATGACGTGAAGATCTGCATGAAAATGAAAATTTTCTTAATTCACGCTGAATAAATGAAACTAACAAAAGAGACATACGCAATATCTCCCTTAAGAAAATTGCCAAATAGATAGAGTATACCTGCTCAATGATATCTGGCTCCCTATCAGCACCACTTTCTAGAAGAGATGCTAAAGAATCAACAATCCTTGGAAATAGCCTGGCAAAAACCCATATCCACAGTGAGTATGAAAGATGTTAGAATGTATGCACATAAGGAAGACGTCAAATTGATCTAGGAAGAAATTTGACAAACGAAATAACAGGAATTCCACAAGAACCAACATCTAGTCAAAGTGATAAGCAACTTACGGGATAAATTCATCTAGGAGATCTCTAGATAAAGCTGCAATTAACCTGTAAACAAAACTATGAGATTAATTCGCAACAACTGCAAACTAATAGATTGCCACACAAAAATCTGCTCTTACTTCAAATTGATAATTAATCATATTGAGTATGCATGTCCTATCTGAATAAGTCTCAATTGATACCATTTCATCATGCAACACACTAACATCTCTACTCAAGCAAAACAAAGCAATTCTTAAAATGACATGCAAACCTGAGAATTGGTTCAAGGGATAGCCTTGCCTTCATGTGCAATCTAGAAAGAAGCTTTGAGATTAAAGTTTCCTTGTGCAACAACACCAGCGGCAATGTTTGTGTACAAGGTATGACTTCTTCATACAATGAAATAAAATCTTCTGTAGTATTCAATTCCTGGATTTTGACAATTATTGAAAATAAGCAACAGTAGTGTAGACCAAGCAGATATTAATAATCTAGCATAGAAATAAATTTGACGGCAATATAAGGTTGCTCCACTCTAAATATACACTGATAGCACACGACATTTCTAATTTCAATTATGTCATTTTCTCAAATAATTAAGTATAAGTGTCGACGTATCAGTGTCGTGACCGGTGTCTGTGGAGTAAAAAAAAACATATAGAAATACTATTTGATAGCAAGAAATAGAGGAATAGTAAGATAAGGCATACATACCCTCCATTCTACAAGGCAGTCTCTGAAAAAAGAAGAACCTTCAGATGGTTCAGCTTTGACTTGATGAAGACTTCTATAGACATTGATATCGATATCATCTACTCTATCAGAGAAAGACTTAAACTGCACATTCAATAAATTAAAAACAGTTAGTAACAAAATTATCAACTATAACTATAAATGATAGCTACTTAATCATGTAATAAACAAAATTAAGCAACTAAAACAGCACAGTGATACATATCAATTCAAAAAATAACAATTAAGTGTTCGTGAACACAGGGTTTAGGGTTTTAGGAATGCGGAAGAGAGAGAAGATAAAGCTTACGACGAAACGCCGGCGGCCGGGGGATTTATTGAGAGACTTGACGGCTTGAGCGTGTGCCGGTGTCGCCATGTTCGGTGTTGGCGGTGGAAGTTGCGGCGTAAGGGATTGAAAAGGGAGGGAAGGAAATCGTGACAGAGTTGAGTAGGGGTTTTCGTTTATGAGAGAGAGCAGTGAAATGCAAGGAACAAAACCTACTGGGCCATTTCCATTTCATTCAACAATGTCATTGGGCTTTTCTGTTATGCTCAGCCCGTTGGGTCAGCTCATTGCTCTTTGAAAATTGTTTTTTACAATTGGTGGTATTAATCATTTGGCAAATGCTAACTTGTCTCATCAAAGGTACATGTTAAGAAACTCATTATAAAAATATATATATCAAAAGTCGTGCATTCAACTTCTTAAAAGTTGACATATTAGGTTTTCTGATGCAAAGTTACTCTTTTTAGGTTGTTTATTATGTGCCCTAAAGAAACAAGTTAACATGACCTTAATCATTTTAATTAATAAGGTTAGTTTGTGTAGGTTTTTTTTGTTGATTTTGGTAAATTGCATGTGGTAAGGGTTGATGTAGAAATTGATTTTTTGTTGTTGTTAGCTTATGATATTATATATGAATGTAGTTGTTGTGAATGTTGTTTTGAGTATGTTTAAATTCAATGTGGTTGTGTACAAGTTCAATTAACACAACGAGTCTATGTTTTATACTTAAAAAAATCAAAGTGTTTGGTAAAATGTCTAAATGAATATTACATTGATTTTTTGTTTTTTGTGTATATATGTATGGGAACCCACATAGACGCATATTGGATAAAGAGAGGATGAATAACGACGCCTGACAAAAAAGGATGGCTGCAAACACATGTGACAAAGAGGGGAAAGATGTGTAGGAACATTGAAGGCGTAGGAAGTTACTGGCCGACACAGTCACAACTAAATGAAGTGAAAGATTTCCGTTACAGTAGTTATTCAATCACAATAGTAGTTTTTTTTTTACATAATGCAATTACAAGCACTGTATCAAAAATTATCTTTGTCAGTGAAGGTTCCATGTTTCCAAAAGATGTCAATTTGTTTCCAATTTTTTTTATAAAATTTTATTAAAAAATACAAATGATATATCTTAAAAACAAATTAAAAAGAAAGGTTAAATAAGTTTTTCGTCCCTATAAATATAACGAATTTTGATTTTAGTCCCTATAAAATTAAACTGAATGTTTTCATCCTCACAAAAAAAATTATTTTGTTTTTCGTCCTTAATAGATGTAATTTTGACATATTTTTGACATTTTTTAACATAATATAAATATATAAATGTCGAATATAATAAACGGACGTAACATGGATACAATTTGAACATAAAAGAGTTATAATTTTGTCATTTATATTTATATGAACATAAAATGGCCATTAAGGATGAAAAACAAAATAAAAAAATTTGTGAGGATGAAAACATTCGGTTTAATTTTTTAGAGACTAAAATCAAAATTCGGTATATTTATAAGGACGAAAAATTTATTTAAAAATAAAAAATAAAAAAATACAGCCATAGGAGTATTATGGACTCTCCATAGGTTCGAGTTCGACTTTTATGCCACGTGTCGGATCAACCAAATAGTTTCCATCGCCATTGGTTCGGTTAAAATCTAGTTAACAGTTGCATATTGCACACGTGACTTTGAGCTGGGATTTGCAAGACGACACTACAAATCAAAACGCGATTCTTATCTTCCCTCGCCGCTGCTTTTCTCCACTAAGCTCTGATCATCATAATTCAATTCAAATTAGGTAACCGCTTTCTTGTATTTTTATTTTGTTACTGTCTTTTATTCAATTCCATTTTGGTCACGACAACCACTTACTTATGTGTAAGCTATTTCTACAACGAAAGATTAAAAACAAAATTGATTTCCTAACTTGTTTTTATAAGCTATCTTCGAGAACTTATGAAAATAACCTGAAAACATGTCGCAAGCTGTTTTTATAACTTCTCTCAGAAGTGCTTAGGTGAGTACATAAGCCAATCCAAACAGGCCCTTATGCCTATGATTAATTATAACTCAGTTTTGGACTTGGACTGATTTTCCTGACGGTGTTTGTTGCATGATTACTTATGATTATTTAACATATCAAACTGACTCTTTGACTTTTATCTTTTGCTGCAAAATATGCAGCTTTTTTCTTAGGTATAACTCAGATATTGGAATTCTCCTATTGTGTGGTTAGCAATGGAAGTTTTGCTGCCAAAACTTCCAAGCCCCAGTTATTGCTGTTCAATCACTACCAGAACCACATCGCGCGTCAGAGCTGGGTTCCGTCGTTTATCTTATCTCCCTGTTCATGCATCAACCGTCAATCAAGCAGTAGCTGAACCAACTCTCAGCTCTCCCTCTTTGGGTCACACTACCAGACCCCATTTCCCTATACTTCACCAGGTGCATTTTTCTTCTTCTTCTTCTTCTTCTTCTTCTTATCCTCAATACTACTTTCTTAAATTAACTTTTCAACTGTTCAGATACTCCGTTTTTAGATTTTCAGCCTTATTTTCATGTTGCAATGTTACAGCTTATAAATACTAGTTTCATGATGTACTCCATTTGGAATCGGTACCTTCCAATATATAACTTCAATTATTTACATAGGTTATATTACATCCTGCGATATACGGTGCTTAGGCATATGACTGACTGGACAAGTCAAATCAAGCCAAAAGCTTAAGAATCAAACTAATACATGTACAATACAACTTATAACTACACCACCTTGGTTCCATTGCCTCATTTCATTTCTAGTTAATCTATCCATGATGTTACTGAAATTCGGCTTTCATTCATATAGATATGTTTTTTTAGTTTTTTCGATTTTCTATATGCGCGTACTGCTTAAGAAGTCTATCTAATGTTTTTCTTCATGGATTATAAATACTTGGTGTGTTGTTTTGGTATATATTATAAAGTTATGATATTTAACTCAATACACAGGAAGTAAATGGCTCAAAACTTGTTTACATAGACAATGCAGCTACGTCTCAGAAGCCTGCAGCTGTTGTGAAGGCATTGCAAGACTATTATGAAGGTTACAATTCAAACGTGCATCGGGGCATACATTACTTGAGGTACTTATTGTGTTAAATTTGGAATTACATAGGTAATTTGGAGGCATTTTAATGTAATTTCCTTCCCCCTACTGCATTTAACGGGGGATGAAAATATTTAAATTTCTATCTATGATGATTGCTTAAATAGCCAAATGTTTATGTGCACAATTATTTATGGATGTAGCGCAAAGGCCACAGACGAGTATGAATCAGCTAGACGGAAGGTTGCAGCTTTTATAAATGCTTCTGATTCACGAGAAATTGTATTCACAAGAAATGCTACTGAAGCTATCAATCTAGTAGCTTATTCTTGGGGCTTGTCAAATTTAAAACAAGGAGATGAGGTATTTTCTTTCTAGATTTTTTTTAACGAATTTCAACTTGCTGCATGTTTGGATTAGCGTATTTTGGAGAAAATATCACTTCGTTTTGGCGGCCTTCTGAGATAGAAAAAACAATTATTTCCTGAAAAATAATCCCCATCTAAATTTTTAAATATGAGATTGTTTTGTGCACATTTTTAAGATTCGGAGAGTATCAAGGCTTAATTGAATGTATCAAATGTGATATTGAAATAGGAGTTTTAATACCAGGAGGAGACATTGGGGGTTCTTTTTGATCACCCGGTTGAATTTCTATTCCTTTATGTTTAGCGTAATTATTTTTTGTTTGGATTGTCATTATCTCCAATAACTATGCTCATGTAGAATCTTAACTTTTGTGTATTATTGCAGATCGTACTTACAGTTGCTGAACATCACAGTGCAATTGTTCCATGGCAATTAGTAGCTCAAAAAGTTGGAGCTGTTTTGAAATTTGTGAATTTAAACCAAGATGAAATTCCAGATATAGACAAATTGAAGGAAATGCTTTCAAAGAAGACAAAGATAGTTGTTGTTCATCATGTTTCAAACGTGCTTGGTATGTTTCTCGTCAGGATTGTACACTTTTTGTGAATGATACTTTAAGTTATGCTGTCAAAGATATCTGCCTGCTGGGTTAACTTTATAGGTTTGGACATTAATGGTCTTCTGGTTCATTAGTAACTTTTGCTTGAATCAACGTTGCATTGAGGGTTGAGCACACCAATACAAATTCAGAAACTTTTAGAATAAATTTGCAGACTGATAATTACTTGATAGAGATTACATACACTCATATAAAGAGGATTTCCAATATTCCACTATAAGGGACTGCACTCATGTAAAGACTTCCAACTAGTACTTAGCAAACACGTAATGCCTATGCATATTGAGACCCTCCCAACGTGACCCTAAAAACATTTAAACTCGGTTCTTATATCATATACACGAATCCTCACTTCAGTCCCCAATTGTTTCCATGCTTTTTCAACTTGTAACCTCTTATTTTCCACAATGATAGTACTTTTACTCACTTTTAAACTTTTAAGTGAAATGAATGAGCTTGCTTGTGTTTGTCCTCTGCTTTTCTGTAGCTTCTGTTCTTCCTATTAGAGATATTGCACACTGGGCACATGGGGTTGGAGCAAAAGTTCTTGTAGATGCCTGCCAGAGTGTTCCACACATGGTGGTTGATGTTCAAAACCTTGATGCTGATTTTCTTGTTGCTTCTTCTCACAAGGTAGAGTTGTTCATGTATTTTTGAATTGTAACTCTTCCAGACCAATGTAACAAGTTACTGAACCTGTCTTACAGATGTGTGGGCCTACAGGCATTGGATTCTTATATGGTAAAATGGACCTCTTGTCTTCCATGCCTCCATTTTTAGGTAAGTTATTATACACGGTGCTTTACTATTATTTTCCTATCAAACATGAACAACTAATTATTATGCAGTAGAGTAAAAGAAAAGATCCTGTTTGTTCAGGCACCATGCTAATAAGATTTTGTTTTGTAGCTAATACATTTCCGGCAACCTCTTCTTTTGCTTGTTTCAGGTGGTGGTGAAATGATTTCAGATGTATATTTGGATCATTCAACTTATGCCGAACCTCCGTCAAGGTTTGTGAACTTTTTTTTCTTTAACTCGAGCATACCTTATCTTAAAAATGATATACATTGGCTTGGGTGGAGGTCACAGGTTTGATTCCCGGTGTAGGAAAGAAAGCTGAAGAGGATCAATGGATTTACTTCTTTTGAATTAGTGCAAACATAATTTCTCCGTTTCTCCTTCATTCTCTCTGGATCTTGATGTTTTGAACCCCATAGGATTCTATAACCAAAAAATGATTCGGTCTACCATTTAAATGATCATTATCAATATCAGCCGGGGAAAAAAGGAAGAGTTTCCATTTCTTATCTTGGGACTGATACTCTGGTGGTTTACACCTTTCCTAAATTTAAATATAACCATTCATGACCCACAATCATTTTTCTCCGCCTCACAGTGCTAAACTTTTTGCTACTACTGTCGCATTTACCATCAATTACTTGTATTGTATTTTATTATTATATCTGGGGCTATTTTACTATACTAGATTTGAGGCTGGAACACCAGCTATTGGTGAAGCAATTGGATTAGGAGCAGCAATTGATTACTTATCTGGGATTGGGATGCAAGCCATACATGAGTATGAGGTGAGTTTAGCTTCAGTCTTATTGACTATAAAGAAAACTAGAGTAATTCACAGGAAAAGTGATACATTAATTTTTGAAATTTAATTTTGATACTGTGAAAAACTCGTTTACATTACTATCCTTTTTTGTGGTGGCATCTCATTTAACAAGTTTTTGACAACGGAATATTATATATATTTGTGCATGGATAGCATATTAACAAGTTTGTGATAACACAACACCTCGTTATGATTTAGTTGCTTTCTCCTCAAATGCCATATCTTCCGTAGATGCTGAAGGTTTTTCTCCATGGGTATCATCTTTTGAAAATCTGTAATTTCAATTTGCTTAACCATCTAATGGCAATAAAGCCATGCACTTAATGTTATGATTGCATATACATGCAGTTGAGTCACTTCCAGGACATATCAGAGAGCCAAACACCCCGTGGTTTATTCTTGTATTTAAGTTTAACTGATAGTAAAGTGTCGAAATGCGAGATTCACTTCTAATCATTTGGGAGCTGCGGAAGCAACATTCTACAAAATACATGTTACATATAAACATTCTAACTGAAATTAAGCACTAAAGTCAAATTATAAATACTTTTGTTGATTAAATGTACATCTAAGTAGTATATAGTGTTAATTACCAAAATAAATTGTAGTCGAGTTTTGATAAATGCTACTGATCAGATTTTAATGCCCCGACAATGTTTAACTTGATCAGAACGTGAAAAATACAATTTAACTTGCAAAAGAAAAAGCTGAATGTGTCACGATGCTTGATTTCCTTTTTGTCATCCTGATTGTTGTTTTGCTTCTTCAAGTACATCTTCTCTTTATCATTGTAATTTTCATGATTTGATGCCTCAACCTCGTTAATGTATATTCGAAGCAATGCTATCCTAGTCTCTGTGCCCTTCAATGTTATCGTTATAAATGAAACCACTAGCTAAATTAATGATTTTCAATCTACTCAATCAGTGACTTGTAATAAATACAGTTATTTTTGTTTGCTCATCAACAAAATCAGTTTTCATAGAGGAGTGCTAGGAACACTCTTTTTTAACACACACTCTTAACACTCACTTTCTTATTAGGTGAAATCAATGTTGGTCCTACTACTTTATGTGGGACCCATTTTCAAAGTGCGGGACCTATATTGATTTAACCCAACAAGAGAGTAAGTGTTAGAGAGAATGTTAGAAAGAAAGTATTTCTCGAACTACTCTTTCATATATTTGATTAGTGATATAAATTATATTTATGTTCTACGAACTGTGTGATGCTATTTGTATGAAATCTAAATTTTCACAGGTCGACCTGGGTACATACCTGTATGAAAGGCTTCTGTCAGTCCCAAATATTCGCATCTATGGGCCAGCCCCTTCAAAAGAAGTCAAACGAGCTTCTCTTTGTTCTTTCAATGTTGAGAATTTGCACCCTACTGATCTTGCAACATTTCTGGACCAACAGGTAAGAAGATGAAATCCTATCTCCAGCTATATGCATTTTCTTGTTCTTAATACATTTTATGTTGCATTTGAGTAAACAATTTTTTTTGAAAAAGGTTTGAGCGAACAATTAGTTAAGTACTTATCCTTTAAGTTATTCTAGAGAAATGATTATGCGCTTATTCATATACTATTATATAGGAATAAGTTGAAAACAGCCCATGGACATGTCATTAGTTAATTTTTATAAGTGTATCTAATCATTAATACAAGTGTCTATGTCATGAAATAAGGTAAATTAAGTTTTTTCAAATACCTTCTTAGTCTGTAATCAATTACTAAATTGCCAAATTTTCAGTAGTAATTGGAATAGCTGTTGAACTTGGTTGGAAAATTTCCTTTCTTGAATTTCAATTGATGTATCATTTTCAGCATGGAGTGGCAATCAGATCAGGTCACCATTGTGCCCAACCCCTCCATCGGTATTTAGGGGTCAACGCAAGTGCACGTGCTAGCCTCTATTTCTACAACACTAAGGAGGATGTCGACAACTTTATACTAGCCCTTCATGACACAGTCAGCTTCTTCAATTCATTCAAGTAGTCGGAATGAATCTATATGTAAATTAAATTTTGACTGTACATCAGTTAGGATTGGTTCAATTGATAGGAAAAACAAGCTGTGCCAATTCCTCTTGCTGATCTCATAGATAGGCATCCACTAATTACAGTAGGCCTTAATTGTGGAATAACATGTCTACCTCCTGAGAATTTATGTATTACAAAATGCCGGTATACATTTGCTGCAACACAGCTATAGTGTACAATAATTTTTTGTTTGATTAATTTATACTCGCAATAGTATGGTTTACTCTTTCACATTGGATTATTCTTTCAATATAAAAATGAGAAAATCGTCATTCTCTGTCTACTATTAGATTTCTGCATTTGTATCGCCTTCGATACCAGCACTACTTTTGGTCTTTATAAAATGAGTTACAACTATCCCCGTGAGCTTAGCTCAGTTGGTAAGGACAAACCATAATATATGCAAGGTCCCGGACACCAAAAAAAAAAAAAAAAAAAAGGAACAACAAAAA
>Ga0228710_1000047_pt1 | contig 85283 bp, 36 predicted proteins | sample MedpolnodulmetaG_FD_177995 | JGI IMG/M metagenome (GOLD analysis project Ga0228710, IMG submission 177995) | Root nodule microbial communities from Medicago polymorpha collected in Santa Monica, California, United States - pink nodules | ecosystem: Host-associated > Plants > Roots > Nodule...
TGAAAGTGCAGGAGGGTAATCATTTCATTTTCTGCTGGCTGGAAGAATGCATGTTTAATATTGGCAAACATTACATCAACACGCTCATCAGATCTGGTGGTAGAATATCGAAACCCATTCACATGAGCCTCAAGAGTGCCCGGTATCTTCCTTCCACGTCCACCAAACGGAGGGCGGATCCAAAGGTCAGGCAATCTTATCGGCTTAAATCTGTTGTTAGCAAGCTGCAGTTTCTCCTGGGTAACCAAAGTTGCTCTCTGCTCTCTCTCAGACTCCCTCGCTACAACTTGTCGCCTGAGTGTTTTGATGGATTGCACAACCTCACTTATGTGCCTTGAATCCTTGGAGCGGAATGAAGCTTCCTTCAAATATATAGATCCTTGGAACTTCATGCTTGGATCGAGAGAACTGAAAGGGGTCCCAGGAACATTAAAAATAATTCTTACATAGCAATTGCGATTTGTGTCCTGCTGGCTGGAAACAGTTCGAATGAAAGCCACATGGAAAGGAACCATACTTCCGTTAATTGGCAAGAGAACCGCTTCATTCTTTTGATCAATCTGAATCATCATCTCTCTGGGAGGGGGAAGGTCGTTTATGTTCTTGTAGGCAACCAGTTCTGCAGAAGACTTGGAAGAGGAACGGTTGTCTCCTGCCTCATTACCACCACCAGCAAGTCGCCTAGCAGTTTCTTCATTTTTCTGACGAGCAAGTTCTGCCTGATGCTGTCTCCGGAGTTCCTCTTTTGAAATCTCGTGATTGTCTGACCTTAGAGTTGTCTTAGACACCAAGTGCTCTGTACCACTGTGATCAGCCTTTGATTTAGGCTTTTCCTCTTCCTCGTCCTCATTGAAAGAATATGCCACATCTTTTAAAGCTTTGGAGCTCATCGAAGTCACCACATCAGACTTGTCTTTGTTGATGATGACTGTATCAGCAAGCAAGAGTGCGAAGACCTTGTTCTTAGACTTACTGTTCTCACACTGCAAATTCTGAAATCCAAGCGAGACATTGAACGTCATGCCTTCTTTAACTATCTGATCATTCTTAGCATTAATATTCAAACCAGACTCTCGAAACTCAATACCAATGCCTGTCCCAGCAGACTTTGTCAAGCAGGAAACCATGTCAGGGGCCTCCTTTTCCACAACAGAAACTGCAGCATGATATGCAGCACTCAATTTGTTTCCAGGCTTTAAAGAACCAATAACAGCCTCATGGGCTTTCAGAAGAACCTCATAAGCCTTGCTTTGAATAGGTTCTGCATCAATCAAGAAAGTCCTAGCTATATTTGAGCAGTAGCTCTTGTACCGGGCTCCAACAGCACATATAATCACACTGGCAGTCTCATAGTAGAGTGCCTCATCGTTGCTGACAGCACTAGGCCTAAGATCAAACTTCCCGCCACTCTGAAAAATTGGAGGGTAACAAATGTCAACATTATCTGCCTTCAGTTTACAGTTGACTTTTGAAGGTTCCAGTATGACTTTCTCAGTCTCCTCCATCAGTGTAGAATGTAAAATTTTCTTCTCTTCATCAATTACATTCTCAAGCTTTGCAACTACGAAGTTCTTCATCACATTAGTTGTGAGATATGCAGCTCTCTTAATGGAAGTAATCTCTTCATTACTTTTTGCAGCAAACAATGCAGAAAACCCATTGGCCACATCACTTAGATTAAATTTTGAACTTTTTAATTTTTCAGCCCATAAATCAAGCAATTTTCCTTCAGGTTCCTCTCTAGCTATGTGTCCAACAGTGGAAGAATCATGGCCATCAGACTTTGACTGAGTACGAATGGCACGGATTATAGCATCCATAAGAGAAGCTCCATCATCATTTTTAGGCTTGACATGCAATACAATCTCCACACCAACTGACTCTCTGGCAGGTTTTTTGACAGATTCAAGTATAGATGCCTTCTTTTGGCTGCACAAGATATGGATCTGCGCCTTTGTGAAGACCATTATTGTTTCTGGGAACTCAAATCCAAGCATCCACAAGAACAGAGCAGTAGATTTCAGGTATCTTAGATCTTCTGAAGGTGGAGGACATGCAACAGCAATTGCATCAGAAGAGCCCCAGAGATCTGTCCTGCTTTCATCCCAGTGTTTATACAACGTCTTCAGTCTGGTTTGAAATGTATTCAGATCAATAGCATAGGCCGAACCAGCTGCACTAGCTTTTCCATTGGCGCCTTGTGCACTTCCATTTCGATGGTCTGCCATGGTCTACTTTTTCTGGAGAAAAAAGAACAAATGACAAGTAACATAGATTAGAAACTGGAAGGACAGTTATAGATGCAAACAAGTAATTGCAATATTTAACAAAACAATACACAAAGGATGAAAATGTACTTAAATACTTAACATGTATATATATTTGGCTTATCAATCAAGTAATTGCAATAATTGAGTTATTGTTTAAATTTGTGCATTCCTAATCCGACGTTTGAGCCTCAAAATTAAACAAAGACGATAAACTTTTTCAATGCACTTAGAAACTGAACAACAGACCAACTTCCTTTACCAAACCTATATTCACCCAGTAACCCAAAAAAACTTATATCAGTTTCCACAAGATACGCTACGCAAGCCCCATAAACTTATCGCCTAACATCGCTACACCAAAGCACAATGAGCACCCTAATTACAAGAACTCCACATAAATTCACAAATTCAACACAGAAATTCAATCATTTTTTCAATATAACAAAAGGATCATAATCAAATACATGGAAAAAAGCATACATTTATCAGCAATATAAAAAGATATAAGTATTGCAAATTTCCACTAGAATCAGAAAAACAACAACATGTAAATCTTATCACGAAATTCTAATCCACTAATTCAGCTATAAACTTACAATTACTAATATAAAAAAATATTAAAAACATCTTAACCCTAAAAATTTACTTTCGCGAAATCTAGGGTTTTCAAGGTTTCAAGCTGTGAAATGACACATTAAGTACCAAAACGACACCGTTTTTCACAACAACACACCATTTTCACAATTTTACAGAGAGAGAAAATCTGAATCTCAGAAACAACAAATTCAACAACATCGCATCGTCGATTGAAGTTACGTTACAGCAATATACACACAAAATTTCCAGAACATCGTACTAAAATAAAAATAAAAAAAAGAAATTAAAAAATTGAAAAAACCTAAAATATCGATGAATCGTTTCACGCGATTAGATATGACGAAGAGGGTAAAAAGAACAAAAAAAAAATACCTGTGAGTGAGTAACGATGGAGGTCGATTCTGGCGATTTGCGAAAGTTGATTAAAGCAGCGAGCGATTGTTGAAGAGATGAGGAAGCGGTTTTCAATTTGGGGAAAGTTGAGACCTAATTTGGCGAGAGTGGGGGGTATATATAGTAGAAGGTGTTTGCGGGTCGGATTTTGAAAGCGTGGTGTGTGGAATGAAAGGGTGAAATGTGAAGAGAGATGGAGAAGGTGGGTTTGAGAGTTGAAGGAAAGGGAATTAGGGTTCGTATGCTGGTAGAGGATGGTTCATTTTGTGAAACAGAGGGATTTGGGTCTCTCACGGGGAAGAAAATAGAATTTATATAAATGAAAATTTTGGGGAAAATGCGCCAAACTACCGCGGGCCAAATATTTTGCCCTAGAGTGAGTATAGTACTAGTGTCCCTGTTTTTAAGAGCTTAATCATTTCATTTACAATTAAAATCAAATCAAATGATCAATGGAAAAGATTCACCAAAAAAGAACAAAACAAAAACTTGAGAACTAGTTGTGAATCTGACGAATTTTACTAATCGATGAGTAATTTTATTTGTTGTCTCCTAACAAACTTTGTATGGACCCCAAAATATGAGTTCATTGGTGGACCTGTGTAAATAATTCACTAAGTACTGCTCTTCTCTCATCTGTTTTTACTCATTTCGATCAAAATAGCCGAGTATGAGTTAACTCACGCAGGTGTAATTTCAGTGTGAGTTAACTCACACACATATATTTCTCAACGGGAATGAGCAAAAAAGAGATGGGAGAAGAGCAATTCTCTAATTTACTACCACTAGTTACCCTTAGTTTCTGATTTTTTTTCTCTTTTTGACGATCTCAATTTTTTTAGTTAGTGGTATTTGTTTCATCGTGTAAATACCAATCTTGATCCAATGCAACAACAACACTGATTTACTAAAGCATTAACCTACAATGAAGAATTCACCTTTGAGGATCGCTGATTTGGAAGGAGAATGAGATAAAACAGATTTAACGACGTTGAATTTGACCTTCTTCTCATCAACAATTGAGTAAATCGGTGTACTAGCATTTGTTTTATTGTGAAAATACCAATCTTGTTCAAATGCAATAACAACACCGATTCGCAGAAGCATGGATATACAATAACGAATTCACTTGTAAGGATCGTTGATGTGGAAGGAGAATGAGATAAAAGAAATTTAACGACATTGATTTGACCTTTTTCTCATCAACAATTGAGGAGATCTGTGTACCAACATAGATCTGGTTGTGTCTCCATCAAAGCTGAAGATCTTTGATTTTTATCTGCATCTTGTTTAAGTTTCTGATTTGATCTTGTTAGTCACACTTATCTGGTGGTTGCTCTACTCTCACCGCATTGATCTGTGCAGATAGATGGCCCTGTAAAGTAGTTGGATAATACATAGATCTGTTGAAGATTTTGGTTGAATTATATATAAAAAATGAGTATCAAAGATTTTCTGCATAGATAGATCTATCAAGACTTGATTTGAATGTTCATCATTACATACCTCTGTTACGGAAGATGTTGGAAATAATTAATGGTTCTATCGATCAAATTCAATATTTATAATTAATTGTATTTGTGAGGAGTACGATCGTCCCTACCCTGCCTGGTGTAACTCCAAGAAGGGCGACATTGGTCTCTCTTCGTGTTTGTATGTGTGTGTGTTCTGTAGAATGATTGTCTGATCCTTTATTCAGTGGTTACCCCTCCCTTTTATCCTCTCTTTGGTCCTATAACCATCTCTAACCTATATGCCTTCGTGGGGCATATTACATGGTGTTTTAAAATAAAGTATAATAAAATTAGAAAATTGCTCTTCTCCCATCAAATAACACTCACTCCCAACTGTATGGACAAGAGTGCCCCTGCGTGACTTAAGTCGCGCTCGGTACTTCCAACGTTAACTCACGTTGCGGGTTGTACTGTTTTGGTGCAAAACCCATCAATCCCAACTTCCAAACACTATTATATTTCCCTCTCCACCTCCAAAAACCCAAAAAGTGTGATTTTTTGGGTCAAAATCTTCATTTCACATCATTGCAAATCGCTAGGAAGCAAGTTTCTATGCTCATGAAGCATAAAAAATCAGGTAATGTATCATCTTAACTCATTCGATTTTGCTGGTTTTTAAGCTTGGTTCGTCAAGTCTGTAAGCAAAATGAACGTGAGTTAACTCACACAGGTGTAAAGCCCGGGTGACTTAAGTCACGCATGGGTAATGCCCTGTTTTCTAATTTTGCGCCATTTTTTTTTTCTTTGTTAGCTTGTTGCACAAGTTATTTATATTATTTTTCCTTGTTATTTTGTTATTCAATAGACATAGTGATGGTTGAAAATGTGACGGATGATAGCATTGAGCCGAAACCGGCCATAATTGAAGCTTCCGGCGATGTCAAACCAACTGTCAATGTGAAGTTGAAAGTCAAAATTCCCTTTCAATCTCACATTGAAGAAAAACCTAAATCGATAATATCTTTTTGTCGATGTTCGTCCTATTCTTTGTCGATATTACACCGACATATTTTTTGGTGGCCGGTTATGTAATATCAATATTTGTGGTCAATATGTAATTAATATTATATATATTATATAAATATATGAAGTGATTTTTTTTTTGTGGCCGGTTATGTTACGACAATTATTGCTCGCATTTTTTGGTCTCTAATTATTCAACTATTTATTTTATCTTTCATTTGGTTTTATTTTCATACTTGTTATTCCATTATATTTTGTGAAGTGAAATATGTCCAGTTGAAGCTCATGTCCGATACGCCGCCGTGAAAAAGAAGATTAAGGTCTTTTTAACCCCCACCGACAAGTTGGACGAGTTGAAGGCACAACTTAATAGATATTTTATCCATATTGGTGAAAATCAAAGAACATCTCATGTAGTAGCACATGTGTCATGCGTGGACTTAGGGGAGGATAAGGAAGAAGACTTTTGGAAGCCTGTGTATTTTCCACAACTTATCAAAGATGATATCGACGTTGATTACATGTTTAGGTTAATGGTTCAAAATAACATTTTACATCTTTATATCTGATCCATTGAAGTGTAATATTCATTAACGTGTAATAGTGTAATGTGTTCGAATTTGTGTCTGTAATGTTGTATTGTAATGAATATGTGTTGTGTAATTTAACGACGAATTTGTGTAATTTGGATCGTTTATGTATCATTGTGATTAAGTGTCAATAGACCCATTCAAACCTATTGCTAAAGTCTCCTCCCACGACTCCAGAAATCTCGCTCGACGGTTACGATTCCCTCTGTCGAGCCCCACATGTGCCTCAAGCAGTCCCCAAAGGTGCATTTTCTTTCTAACCTTAACCCCCTTTTTTCTGCCTCAATACTGACTTCGACGTTGGAATGTCTGCAGGTACACACCTCTGCTGTTCCAGTCAACACAACTGCTCAAAACCACCGTAAAAGCACCGCGTCGGACGTCATCTTCCGATCAAGTACGGTCAACACTCATACAAATAAGATATTTCAATAAATGTCAATTCTATTCAAAATCAGTAAATCAAATTTTTTTTTGAAGGAGTAAATCAGATTTTTGTTATGAATCTATTGATTATTTTATACTGGATCAAAAACAATTCTTAAATAAGATATTCAATTAATGGGGAAAAATAAAAATAAATTTTTATTGGTTTTGTTCCAAATCTCAAATCCACGACACCATTTTAAGCTAGTATGGTTTAGGAGACCGAGGTTTATAAACTACAGTCAGTTCGATTAAAGAATGTGAAACTTTTTCATTGTCAGGGTATGTCACACCATGAGTGGTTTTGTTCTGACCAGCCAACGCAACTGCTCAAAATCACTGTGAAAGCACTGCGCCGGACATCATCTTCCGATCAAGTACAATCAACACTCATACAAATAAGGTATTTCAATAAATGTCAATTCTATTCAAAAATCAGTAAATCAGATTTTTGTTATGAATCTATTGATTATTTTACACTGGATCAAAAACAATTCTTAAATAAGATATTCAACTAACGGGGAAAGAAAAAAAAATTATTGGTTTTGTTCCGACCTCAAATCCACGACACCATTTTAAGCTAGTACGGTTTAGGAGACTGAGGTTTATAAACTACAGTCAGTTCGATTAAAGAATGAAACTTTTTCATTGTCAAGGTATGTCACACCATGACAAAGTCAGTTCGATTAAAGAATGAAACTTTTTCATTCTCAAGGTATGTCACACCATGACAATTGATAGTGGTTTTGTTTTGACCAGTCAACACAACTGCTCAAAACCACCGTAAAAGCACTGCGTCAGACGTCATCTTTCGATCAAGTACGATTAACACTCATACAAATAAGATATTTCAATAAATGTCAATTCTATTCAAAATCAGTAAATCAGATTTTTGTTATGAATCTATTGATTATTTTATACTGCATCAAAAACAATTCTTAAATAAGATATTCAACTAATGGGGAAAAATAAAAATAAATTTTTATTGGTTTTGTTCCAACCTCAAATCCACGACACCATTTTAAGCTAGTACGGTTTAGGAGACCGAGGTTTATAAACTACAGTCAGTTCGATTAAAGAATGTGAAACTTTTTCATTGTCAGGGTATGTCACACCATGACAGTGGCATAGGCCCTCCTTTTAGTGTCAATGTCATGATCTCAAAACAAAATGGCTTAAACGGTTAATAAGATTAGGGGATAAAACATGATCCCCTTGAGTTCTTGTCAAATACTAAAACAAAATTATATAATTTCAAGCAAAGCTCTGAATTCAGACATCTCAACAAAAAGAACCGCTATTTTATTATTATTTTTTCCATTATACTCGCAAAAATACACAACTTATAGCAGAAGACTATCAACATTGTACATAGATACATTTCAAAATTCACCAGCCTCCTCACAGGTCCTCAGGGCCATTAATTTCCTGCGCATGGCAATTCAAGCTTTAGTCCTACATAAATGATAACCTAAGCAGATCACATGGGCAAATAAGGACCATGTGTATGATCAAATACCTTGTTTGCAAGCACAGTCCCGTCAGGTATTTCAAGCTTTACACCAGGTTTTGCAACAATACTTACTTTTCCCTGTTAAGGCGTCAGTAATCAGATTTATTTAAATTTAAATTCTCAATGGTATAAAAAGACATAGGCAGGAAAAATAAATTACTTGAAGAGAGAACATAAAAAGCAACCTCAACAAAAGTGTACAGGGTTAGTTTGGAAACCAATAAGATTATTGTATGGTTTGTTGCTGACATTCATATAGCTTGTTTGGTTTCCAATTCGCAAGGCCCCAAATAGAAATTCAAACATGTTAATTTGTTTACTTGCAACAAATCAAAACATAAGAAAGATTCTGGTACTGGCATTTTTTTTTTTTGAAAGAGCATCTCAACTTGATGTATATCATTAATAAAAACAACTCTGCTCCTAATGTAATACCACTGAAACTTTGACTTGGATCATTGTTTGTTTGGAACACTGCTCCTGTGGAAGGATCAAACCTGAAACACCATTATATTACACCACACCCTAGCCGATTCTTAAAATAGGCCTAACAATATCAATTGGACTATTAGCTCAATGCATGAGGAGCATTAAATTTTCCTGCACTTACTGCTTATGATTTATGAATGTGGAAGGTAACATTCAAAGAAGAGAATCTACGACTACTAGTAATTGAATTTAAAACAGCAACAAGAAGCATTCCTTTGACCCTTTAAGTAACCAAGGTCATATTCACGCTAAGAATGAACATTAAAAAACAACGAATCAGACATAAGGATCAAATCCAAAACCTTAAGGGTAACACCAGCTCCAAACCATACATCGCCTGCCACTTTTAGACTGTCAAGCTCAACAATACTGGGGATTGACTTTAACCTTCCCAAGAAGTTGCTAACCTGTGAAGGAGAGAAGGAAAATCAATATTATATTCACCATCTAACACAAAGTAAGCAGAAACATAGATCTTAACCTTCTTAAACTCCGGCCCTAATTCAATAGAAGGGTTTTCAGGATTTGCCCTAGCTTGGTTCCTAACGACAAATCCATCTTGTAAAGTGTAAAGGTCTGACTGCAATATTGTACATGTAATTGTGTTAAGCAAAATATTTAAATCAATTGACAAACAAGTTATCATGACTTTAATCAGAAAAGCTTATAACCTGAACAAGAAGCAAATCTGAAGTTGCCTTCACTGGAAGGAAGCGGGATCGAGGAACATTAATTCCAATAGCTTTATCAAAGAACTGTTACAATATATGATGTTAAAAGCACTGGGACAAAAGTTTCAGCATTAAGAACATGTTAGTAACATTAACATCTCAATAAACATTAAGTACCCTAATTGCTGCACCAGCTGCAGTTTCCAGCTGAAGAACTTTTACTCCGTCAACTTCCTAAAATCGTCAAATTTTGTCAACAATTTCCACCATAAAGTAAAAGAGTCGAGCAACTAAGAAACAATGTAGCACCCATGTCAAATCAAAAACAAGAGGAAAAGATGAGCTATCACTTATCTCTTGAAAATGACCGATATTCACCTTTGGATTGGGAATAATCTCCATCTTCAGAGCATCAGCCTCAACAAGCCTTTTAACTGCTTTTAAGTTCACCCATCTGTAAAACATATAATATCACTAGTCAGTATGATAAGACACTTGAGAGTGGCACTCACTTTCATGTTGATACGGATGTGGCATTATATAGGCTCACCATCTGGAAGATCTATACTAAAGCAGGGAAAAGGAATGTAGGAGGGGGAGTTAGTCACATGACGTGGTAGGGGGTATCCACTAATTCTGTTAGAGTGGGACGTTATGTAATTAGGGGAGAGAGTAGAGAGGGATCATTCGCATTATTGGTTATTGCATTAGGAGAATATTCTCTGGTAGAAGCACTTTGCTCTGGCTTATTTGCTTCCATTGTAGAGCCTTTTGAACTCCAATTCAGTAAATAAAGCAAAATATTTCACCTCTCAATTCTTTAGTTCTATTACAGTATGCCAAATGTGAATATAATCTATAACAATAAGGGAACAAACCATCAAAACTTACAAGTTGTTTGTGTTGAAAATTTTGAACTTCTCGATCAACTTAAATTCACTGACCTGCAGGAAAACATACAATGAATGACCAAATTAGAAAATTCTCCAACATATTTACCAAAGACTTTCCATTATCATTTACAAGCATGTTCCAGCTACCATAAATTATGGTCAGATACGAAAATATCATGGTCAAAAGTGTTTCACACTGATATCAAGTGAGCATCAATTCGAGGAAGGTAAATTGAGAGGAAAAGGAAGGGGAAGGGTAGATTTTGTTAACAATACCAGGATAATGTATCAACTTCATCCCCCTTAGTACTTTTTATTGTAACAGATAACCTAACAAAAATTGAAAATGAGTGTTCCAACGTCATACCACTCACTTCCCAATTCCCACTCTAAATCCTAATCAAGGAGTCATCGTCAAATAAAACTTCTGAACGTTATGTAATCAATGTCAACTGTGGATAAAATTTTAAAATTGAATATTGATAGTTCATATTTATAGTTCATATCATCATTGGTTAACTACCATGAGAGCAAAAAGATGTCACCCAGTTTCAGTGAAATAAGAGAAAACTCCTTTTCTCTTTCAAATCATTAAGCTTTCAGTTTTCTCAACAAAGGAGTTATTACCAAAACAAAAGGTGATAATGTAAACGGGTTTAGTGAATAAATGATGCTCCATAATTCTCCTTAGTTCCTTATGTTGAATATATCATTTTCGACCTTCAAAATTTTCCAGAAGAAAAATAGTGTGGCTTTTATTCAAAATGACAAGAATGGTAGTCTTTTTCCTTTTCAGTTTTTATTAAAAACTGGTTCTCCCTAGCCATGTACTTTCGGGTCAAACAAGTATTTAGCAACTCATTAGCACCACCAATTCAACTTAAAGATCCTTGACAGCCCAAAAATATAGCTATTTAAAATCAAGTGAGCCATTGCCTTCTCAGTCATAAAAACCCACATAATTAATCATGATCCCATTGCTTTATAATTTATAAAAACAATTACTTAGTGCCTAAACTTGGGAAAGGGAGATGATCCAAGAAAAAATACAAGACAGATTTGGTGGCTTACATGTTCATCGGGGACTTGGGCAATTTCCAGGAGCTGCATTAAACAATCAAAGATAGTGTCACAGTGTCACTTATTATCAATACCTTGAGATTCTAATTGATCATATCTTTCTTAATTTTCTTTTAAGGTGAAGAAAAAGGAGGGAGCAAGCCATTTATTGAACTCTTGATATTTATATTGTTTCTTTTGGTATAAAAATTGTATATAGAATACAGAACATTGAAGCAAAGTTAAAAATGAGGGACTTCAGACATTTGCTACAATCAGATTACTGATTTAATCAGATAAATCTTGGTTGAGAAGAAATGAACTGAGCAACAGATACGTACCTGAACCCTTCCTTCATAAGAAATAAGAGTGCCGCCTTTCACATCAGCCAATGTTTTGGGAGTCACCTGCATTACAAACACCAAGAAAAATAAATCAAATATTATGTAGGTATGAAGCTAAATGGCAGGTACTTGGTATCAAACATCATTACTTACCTCCATACAGTATTCATTCTTGTTCTGGATCAAATGATTTAAGATTTCTTAATTAACCAGTCAAAGAAACTGATTTATTAGAGATACCCTTTTCATGTATAAATAACAAGCAAGCAATACAACCAAAAAATAATAGAAAAATAGTGAAAACATAAAGAAGGATACTCAAGTCAACTAAGGCACCCAAGTTATCTGAATTGGCAATGAACACATACTCCTTACCCTAAAAGAGAACAAAAAAGGAAAAGGAAAAAAATACTGATGGATTAAAACAAAATTAAAACAAAAAAAAAAAAAAATCCAACTAGAAATAAATTGGTTTCTGGTGTCAACCTGTGATAATAGTACATCAAGCTTTCCACTGTTCATTAGTGATGGGAAGACATCTCCATGGCCAGGAGGGTACCTGCGTATGAAGGAATTGCTCATAATCAATAACAGAGATATGGTCAAGATTATAGTTACGACTTATTATGATTGACCCCACTAATAAACATGTAACAATTCCTATGTTAATTGACCCCACTAATAAACATGTAACAATTCCTATGTTAAACAACAACAAAACAAGGGAACCACATCCAACACAACCATAATATGATAGTGTACTTTCTAGCTCACTAGCTTTTGGTGACGGAAAGAAGCCAAGTTCATGAGGCAATGTGCAATTTATGCCACTCTTTTGTGCATATAATTAGAGCATAATTCTGGCATCTTTGAGGAAAAAAATTCCACCAGCAGCTCATTTTGGACAACATTAACTGTTTTGCTACTACCCGGTGTAAAGCCCGTGGTCATTTTTACAGGAGTTTATCTTCGATAAATGTTAGGAGATTAGGTAGCTTTACTTCATTGATGTTTCTTGTTCCCTTTGTCCTCTTTTCGTTTCTTATTTTGTAAGGAGGATCTCTAATCCTCCTAACTCTTTGTAATCATATTCTCTTCATCTTAATGAATTTATTGTGTACAGTGTACACACACACAGTTAAGATCCGTTGACACTAGATGCATGTTTATCATACCAACTTTCAATAATTTTTATTTATAAATGGTCAATTGTCCGACTATTGGATTAAAATTTCTCATAAAATAGATCAAGTATATAAATTTTCAAACATAATTAGGGAAAACTCTAACAGACCTCACACTCACAGAATGCATGCACTTCTAGGTCCCAAAAGGTTGAGGAATGCACAACAAATGTGGTTTAAGTGCAGGACACAATTCAAATTACTAGAAAGAAGAAACTTTGTTCACAAGTCATGAAAGGAGTTTTAACTTTTATGTGCCAAAAAACAGTTACTTATCCAAATGGTTAATGGAACAAAGAGGACTTGGCCTTACTTTAACGTATAAATTGAACAAAGAATACCAAAGATGCAAAGGTCCAATAAATATTTTTCATGAAGATTAAAAAGAATTCCTTTATGTATATATATATATTTTTAATTTTCCATCTACTACTACACAACTAGTTGAGTCGATACATTTATATTGCAGAGGAACAATGCAAATGAAGTTGTACTTACCAGCCATCCCTTCCAGTCTGCCCTTTGGATGGAAGTGGCAAGAAGTCATCGACCACCAATCTAGGATATTGGCTCTGCATAAAAAAAATTCGTGGAAGAAAAATTCAACACGGAGTTAAAGCAGAATTCCCAGAAAATTCATAATATAGTAAGTAGTCCAACAAATTAGAGGTACAAACCTGGTTAAAGGTATGAATCTCAACATTCGAGTTCGTATATTTCTCAACAATCTATAAACAGTAAATTGTTAGATTACAGAAAAATTCAGCCTGTGATTCTACCTAATGATGCGGATCCGGGTAAAGCTCATATACCTTTTGAGTGTCATCATGGGTGTTGAATGAGTTCATCAAAAGCAATGGAACATTGCTTCCATATTTGGAATTGAGATTCTAAAAGATTGTATGTCATCAGTAGAAAGTCCAAGTGAAGTGTGGAAATAGAAAACTTAAAAGCCAAGCAAACGAAGGATATTAAAATTACCTCAATTTGGATGACAATTAGATCAAGAAATGTCAACCCCTCACGAACTTCAATGACAGATCTGCATTTCATTTCATTTATTAGCAAATTAAAGCTTGCATGCTGATTGTATAAAAAAAGCTAGTTGAGATACTTATCCCGTAAGGAACTTTTCTTTTCCGAACCCAGGCCAATGGATTAGTTTACTATTACAAATTTCAATTTCCATTGAGGAGACAAACATTTTGTAATTTTTCCATGTATTAAAAGAAAGACGCAAACTTTATTAAAAAAAAGAGACAAAAAGACACAAACTGATTTACATTAAACGAACTCCATGAACACCTATATCTATAAGTATCTATAACCTTTTATAACAACACTAATAATAGGATTATGAAGTCAAATTTGTAAAGACATTAATTTTCTCATTTCTTCTTTTAAACTTAAGCAGTCTAGCTGAAACCCAAGAGCGCTTAGATGAGATTGTGCGGGTCTCTTCTAGCTTAAAGAAGGTCCTAGGTTCGAATCTAGCTTTGGGCATGCAACAACGTTAAAACTCTTAGGGGGAGTTTGCCGTCCATTTGGGTCCCACAAGACTAGAGGGATTAGTCTACGCAGTTATGCACAGAGTTACGCCAGAAAAACAAAAAACAGTCTAGCTGAAGAAACACTCACAAGGCATGACAAAACTTTTTCACAAAGTTGATCAAAGATATAGCAACATTCTTCACTATTTAAATTTAGAAAATCGATCTGCCGCATCAGCATCCGGCAACAAATAAAGAAGAAAAACTTAATCATCTAGAGTAAAAATAAAAATAAAAATAACATGAAGTATTTTATTGAGCATACTTTGGACCAGTGCAGCCCATAGTTGTCCCCAATCCTCCATTAAGCTTCAAAACAACAAGCTTGTCCAAGAGGTTTTTCACCTCTGAAGAACCTGAATCAATTTCAATTCATTCCATAAACATGTCAATCTATTATACCTTCAAATTAACTAAGTCAAACAACCAGAACACAAAGATTACCGTCAGGAATTGGTGCCAAACTGTCATAAGGTACAACCACTTCATCAGTAGGCGTTTGGATCTTACTCCACTCAACATGCTGTGCTTCGCCACTTCGATAAATGACCCATGCATTGAAAAAAAAATTACGAAACCAACAGCAAATATAAAGAGCCTGTTTGTTACAGCTTATTTTGTAAAAAACAATTATGAAATCAACAACAAATACAAAGAGCCTCTGTTGTTACAGCTTATATTGTACAAAATCACTTTTCAAAATTTTCATTCATTTGTTGCAGATTCTTACAAAAATGAGAATCTGAAAATAATTTAAAAAATATTTCAAATGAGAAACTGTTTCAAGTAGCTTCTCTTAAAAATCATTTAGGTAAACAAACACAACAACTTCTACTTTTATTCAAAATCACCTTTATTAAAATCCGTAACGAACGAGCTCAAAATCACCGAAACTTTATCATAGATACAGATTGAACAAAATTATAATAACTGATTTTTTTTTTCTTTCTAAAGTTATTTTTATTTTGTAAAAAACACAAAACAGCTTATGCTTTTTTTCAAAATCACTTTTTTTCTATAATCAATAACAAACAAGCTCAAAATCACCGTAAGATCTCAGCATAGTTAGAGTGAACAAATGCGATTGAAGAATGAAGATCATGAAAAATTGCAAGCATGAAGAATGTTAAACTTTATGATTAACGATTTAACAAACCTGAGATAACGAGCAACGAGGTTAATGAATCCGTTCTTCTCATTGTCACTGCATGTAACAAAGATTCAAAATATATGAAAATATTAACGAATTTCCAATTCGTGATCACGAGAATCGTTCGATGAAGGAAAAATGGAATGGAGAAAGAGTGAGAATCTACCTGATTTGTGACAATGCAGCGACGGAGGATTTGAGGTTGGAGAGGTTGTTATCGGTGGTGGCGGAGTTAAGCGTAGCGGTGGCCATTGAAGGAAGGTTCTAGAAGTTGTAGAGAATAGCGCGCGAGAGTTTCAAGAGAGTGGTGGTGGTTTAATCGGTTATGATATGATGAGGCGGGTGAAGAGATCGATGGTTTGTGTTTTGGACTGTTTGTAATTTGGAATTGGATTTTTCCCACGTTTAAGCACGGATCTGGTCCGTCCGATTTCAAATGGATAGTTGAGATCATTTATGCGTAAAATTGTGTTTGGAAATATGAATCGTCTGATCTTGTATTTATGGTTGAGATCCACTACAACGTGTAATAATAGTGTGATATCTTTGCATCATTAAATCTAGTAGGTCTAGGTTGGATGTTGTTGTCGGAATTTGAGCTCAGCTTCTTCGATTATAAATATGCTAAAAGAAAAATGATATTTGTACAAGATAGGACATCTTTATCTCTTATACATTGTACTTTTATTCTCTCACTTCCCATTTTCTTTCGTTTTGATGAATAAGATAGAACATCAAGATTGTATCAAAAGTTGTCGCAAAATGATTATGTAAATATTATTACTCATGCTAAAAATACTAGGTTGGATGCCGTTAATCAAATTTGAACTCAGATCATCTGATTATGTATGCGATTTTTAAATGATTATTATCATTTTGTCTATTCATACAAAAAACGATTATGGATGTTAAGACCGTAGTCAAAATAATTGTCTGAACAAAAACTTTATGAAATTATAAGGTGTTAATCAAAATACTAGTTTGTTATTAAATGATAAAATTGAGATTTTTTTTTAAATGATGAAATTAAGACCTTTTTCTAAAAAAATTCAGAGAGCCTTTTTCTAATTTTTTAAAAGTAATTATACAAGACAACCCTTAAAAAAAATTAGACACGTAAAAAAAATGATCACACTCCAAAATGATTAAAATACCTTTAAATGAAATACATTTTCAATTTTACACAAAGTCACATGGAGCTCGCAAATTGTGTTTACATATGCATTATGAGGTATGTGACTTAAACATGAGATTTATACGTGAGAGCTAAGTTTTGTAAGATTGAGTTAGGCCCAACCTAAATTCTAAGATAAGGGGTTAGTCTCAACAATGTGGTCATAACTTCTAAGTTATTATATTTTACTGTATACTATGTGTTCCTCTATGAACACACAATGTATACCTACTAGGGGGTTGTTCCTTGTGACCGAAATCACTTTGATTGGTTGTATGCTCCTTCTCCAAACGAGGTGGGGGTGATGAATGCAAAAGACACTCTGATGTCGAAGTAAGTACAAATGCTTGCATGTAGCAAGGTGAATAATCAGTAACGTGACCATACATGGGGTAAGAGCCAATGTAAGTTTACTTTATAACGATGGATTTGGTGTGAGCCTCTTTGATTGTTTTTAACTTTACTTTTCGATTCCTAATGGATAAGAAACAAATGAGGTCCTTCTAAATAGAAACAACCTAGTAACTATCCAAAAGTTTGCTATGTTCTAAATCGATGGAGCATGTAGACACTATGTTGATATACGAGATGGAAGAAAGTGGTTCGTGAGACGTCGTGGAAGGTTCACTCTTGTGCAACACATTGTTCTGATATGAGGTATCTTTAGAGATGGTGTACAAGGTCGGATCTGTTATACACAATATGGTTTTACGAGGTAGTCACCTTGATGGACATGTATTGACTTGTTTATTGGATATTCTTACCATATTCTTACTGGACTTTGCTATTAGGTGACCCTAAAGGATGACTGCGTTGGGTTTTTTAGGGTACAAGTACACTAGTCCTTTATACTCTTGGTGGTTATCATAATGAGTAATATAAGAGCATTGAAGTGAAAAGTTTTTGTAATTTTTTAATGTTAGGAAATTTGATTATTTTTTTATAATGTCGTTTCTGATGTGGGAACTCATTCGTAGATGGTATCCCCTAACATCCACAAACTCTTAGCTCAAAGATGATCAAGAAGTCTAAATGGTTTTTGAGATGACTAGTAAGGGGTTACATTGCTTCATTTCCCGAGTGTTTAAAGATGTGGTAAGAATACTAACGTGATTGTTGGATTTAGAGATGCAATTTTAACAATTGGATACGATGGCGTAAGATTGTATCATTCGATCACAATGAGTACCTCTAAGTCATTCTCAAACGTTGATGAACATTTCCCTCAATTTTAAAGATATAGGCTTCATTTTATTTTATTTTATTTTTTCCTTTTTTGCCCATTTCTCCTACTGCACAAACTCTCACTCTGATTTTTAAAAACTTCCGTGTTTCCAATTACTCAATCCTTCAAAAAAATTCATCCATTTCATCAAACTGGGCACATTCTCATTTTTCATGTGTGTGTTAGTAATGTCTATAGTAGAAAACCATGCTCTTAGGTCTAGTACCCCTTTTTTATGCTTCAATTAAAGCCATATTCTTTGCGAATTGGACATATGTTTCGTCCTTTCACCGACAAAGATTTACTATTTAGGGTTTAGTCTATGTGTTGAGTTATTCACTCCTAACTATAAGCTCTAAGATAATGGCTACTTTTGGGTTAAAAAATGTATCATGGTGCAAAATCCATGTGCACTAACCTAACTTCGATCAAGTCCTTCATCGCCCCCCTTCATATTATTATATTTACCATTTTATCCTCCGCTCCAGTCGAATAAGTTATATGTAGTTGGTTATACGATTTGAGAGTCTGAGTTTGTAATACATACATACTCTCAATTTATGAAAGAGATAGTTATACATGTAAATTAGTGAAACCTATTTTAATAAATTGACTCCGCTAATAAGTTTCACTAATTTTTTATTTGTTTTTCATCTGTCATAAATAGACCGTAAATGAATATAGATAAATCGTCCAAACATGAACTCACAATTTGAGTGAATAATTAATTCAATGTCTAAAGTTGAACAACATTAATCGTCAATTTATTTTCTAAAATTTACATAACTCCAAACTAATTTCCAATTTGTAATTTAACATTACAATGTTTTAGCCGGGGATTAAATTAACCGGTTCAAAATAATTAATATGATAGAAAATTTAGTCCAAAATATTTAATAACTTTAGAGTTTATGCAAATAAATAAGTATTAATATATTATTTATAAGTTTGTTAAGGTAGTTTATGAAAAAACGACTTGTGAATATACACTTTTCGTTAGTAAAATCTTATAAATTAATATAAAAATTTAATTGTTCGCATAACCTCTTTTTATAAACTCAAAATAAACTTAATCCAAAGAAGTCTGTTGCTTATTTTATTTTATTTTTAGACGAAAAAATGTCTGTGTTTACCGTTAAAACGTTGATTGCAACCTTCCTTGTTCACCTACACTGACTTGACACACAACCAAATATTCCCTTATCGAATCCATTTTTCTTAATATCTTTTCTTTGGATAAATAAAATCTACGAATTAAGTTGTGGATGTGAATTTTTTCAACTTAGAAATAGAGGGAAACAGAAAAACAAGTGGCAATTGATAAATCAATTCAAGCTTTCTACACGTGTCGATATTTGCTAAGTGGAAAGGTGGGTGGCCATGACGTGGCCTAAAGTGCAGTTTTTTTCTTCTTCTTCTCATATTATTACTTTTGAAGAGACGTTGATATAATTACCAATCAACAACCTTCAAAAAAGATAATTACCAATCAACAAATAAATAAAAATTACAGATATTTAAATAAAAAATTATATTCATACCATCATTTTATAATTTTTTTAAACATTTATCTTATATTTTCATTGTACTTTTATTTTTTTTTTACCAGAATTGTATTTTTACTTTTTATTGGTTTGATTTTTGTTTCATTATTTATTATCTAAATTTTATTGAATATGTTCAAATAACATATCTCTATTCAAATTTATAAGTGAAGTAAAAATAGTTTATAGGTACCACTTACTAATTTACTTATGTGGCTAGTGATTGACACTTAAATAAAATTATCCATAATTATTCAAAGCATCCTTCTAATTTTTTTGAAGACTTTAAAGTTTTTAAAGTCGCAAATATCTTTCTATATATTTTAAGAATAAATAAAAATACTTCTAAAGTAAACAAATCTATAAATTAATCTGATCCAATGTCATGACCACTTGTATATATCCTACTAGCTTCTTCCTCACTCTCACTCGCTTTTGTGTTTTCCAATTGCTAGTTCTTAAGTTTTTTTTCTTCTTCAAAGTTCTTAAGCATTTTATTTTAAAACTCGGTAACGGGTCAAACAACCGACTAATTTGAGAGAACTAATTCCACCGTCCATTTGCGGGAGTCCCATTTGAAGGCAAAGTAAAGCTTTGTATGGACTTGCCCGCCAAAATTGGCACAAGAGGAAATCAAACTTGAGATATTGAGAGGAGCAAATTCTAAGATCCTAAGCCAACCACTAGGCCAACCCCAAATAGATTAGTTCTTAAGCATTTTTATTATAGATAGATAGATGCTAACATGCATCTTAAGGTGCATATGTTATAAAACTCAATATAGAATTATATATCTTAAAATTTTTTAAAAGTCAAAATATTATAATTTTTAATATAAATTTGCTATTTTTTTATTCTCTAATAATATACAATAATTTTGTATATATGTTAAAATTTATATTGATGGTCTATATGATATAAATTTTCAATTCAATAACCAATTTTAAGAAATATGAATTGAGCAGAACGTTATTGAGCAACATAATATTACCCAAATGTTACAACTATGTAATTTGATCTCTCTTCTATATGTATTTATGTAAAAATCTCACATTGATTGAGATGAGATAAAAAATAACTTGTATTTGTTAATGTAGACAATCACTATCTTACAAATTAGTTTTATAAGAGTTGAATTAGCTTATAGATCAAACAAGTCAAACCATTTATACCTCAAGTTCAAATCTTTTAATTAACGGACTCAATTTAAAACTCAAATAAAACTCTTTTAGTTCATGAAATAAGTTCAACAAATTAACCATAGCAGTTCAATGCAAACCCAAACTAAGCAAATAGGCTTTAACTTTTATCCACCAGCAATTGTGATTAAAAATTCACTTTTATAAGAGATGAATAAATATGATGTGTGAGGTTCACGGGACTATTTTTGATCTTCTATTTTAAAATAAATAAGAAAGTCTTAGTTCCTATTTTAAAAGCCCATTCTTTACTTCTCAATTTTACTATTTTTTTTAAGAAATTTCATCACTCATTGTTTTATTTTTTATTTTTTATTTTTCCGTATGTGATATTTTCAATAATGGCGTTATTAGACATTTTTTTAGAAAGTGAAATGGTTACCCTAAAAAGAAAGTGAACTCGTTTATCAATTATCCACAAAATGATTCTCATGGTTTTTGTTCCTCCACCGATTAAAAATAAAAATTCAGGTGTTGAGGTGCAACACAAGTTCGACACATGTTCATGACAACCTTGGACGTGAGCCACAAGATTCATTCAACTTCTCCACATTTCCACGTCGGAGACAAAAATAACAACACTATATTATTTCTGCTTTATTATATTTTTCATTGAACGAGGAAGTAGAAATCAACATCTGATGTGTCTGTCATCCTCACTGTTACAAACTATCTTATAGTCAGAGTCACAGATTTCATTCACAACTTTTCAATCTATACTTCTTCTTCTGATCAATTCTGTGATTCCAACTTTTCTATTTTCTATCTCCTTTTCTTACACTGTTTCTCATTAGAAAGGGTGTTAGAGAGAAAGAAGCTTAATCAACAACGTTGACAATTCATTGTTTTCCTGAGAAACCAAAGACAAAGTTGAAGGAGACCTTGATCAGTGATTTCTGCAGCTATGGCGAATCAAGTATGTATTATATATTTGTTCAAAAAAAGTATGTATATTATATACATGATTATGCTATGTTTTCTTTGATATCAATCATTTGATAATAAATATACGTATTCTCATTTTTATTGAACATTGAGATTGTGGTTAAATTCTGATTTTATTTGTTCTAATTTTCAGATAAATATTCAAACTGCTTTTTGTTTTCTTTTCTATTTTTCGTCAAAAAAATACTAATTTTTTTTTTTATTCTTCTTACTTGTTTGGAGTGTTATTCATAGAAAATTATACATAAATGAAAGACAAGCGAACACTGAACTATGTCGCTAATCTTTTGTTGGGCAAAATCAATCCTCAAAAGAAACTGCATCTATCAACATAGACATAACAGATGCAATATTTTTTTTTAAGTTTAAAGACTTTTATGTCCCTTATTTTTATTTTAAGGTTGATATCGGTCACTTATTTAAAAAAATGTTAAGACATGTCCTTTATTTAGTTTAATTGGTATCGTATTAGTCATTTCAATCCATCAAAGTTTAATGAAGTTAATATCTTATTCTTCACACTTTACCAATTCCACTATAAATATAAATTAGGGTTCATTGAAACTCATACATCTCCAAATTAGAAATTGCAATCAATCTTCTTCTCCATCTCAACAAACATGTCAAACTCATGAGGTTCCTCATCAACTTCCTTTCTAAAATTGTCGAACAATGATGCAGAGGATGGATCCACGTGACGTTGTACTTCAAAATTATAAATTCGCATGAAACAAATATTGCAACTTTTTTTACAGGAGGAGATACAACTAGTATCGATGAGATTTGAAATGTGAAGTTTTTTATTTTATTTTTTATGAAGTTTTTTATTTTATTTTTTATGTACATTTGAAATGTTAAACTTGTACACTATCTGGTCACTATTATAAGAAAAAATTGATATTTTAGATTTATTCAATAAATGATGTATGTGGTCTTTAATATAAACTACATACATCATTTATTAAATAAACCTAAGATGTTAAACTTTGCTTATAACAATGAACGAGGGTGTACAACAAATGTTAAGCTTGTACAACTTGTGGCTGTCAATTTTTTTTACTATCTAACAAAAGAAATAGAAAATTAGTGTATCTTTGGTTCCACTTTTGGAAATGTCAAAATTATAAGGGTTAAATATGTTTTCGATCCCTATAAATATACCAGCTTTTCGTTTTAGTCCCTCTAAAATTTTCCTTCAACTTTTAGTCCTCCAAAAATTTTCCATCCTCACTTTTGGTCCCTCTTTTAAAGTAAACTCATATGTAGAATTCATATTTTTGAATAAAATTTTGCAGAAAAATTCACAATATTATAAGAATCTCTCCCAGAAAAATTTAGAATTTTTTAACAAAACATGAATTTAATATGAATTTTTATATTTTTGATGGTTAAAAATTCATATTAAATTTATATTTTGTTAAAAAATTCTAATTTTTTTGGGGAAATATTTTTACAATATTCTACACATTTCTGCACAATTTCATTAAAAAAAATAATACTAAAATTACCTTAAAAATAGTGACTAAAAGTAGTGATTGAAAATTTTGTAGGGACTAACAGTTGAAGGAAAATTTTAGAGGGACTAAAACAAAAAGTTGGTATATTTATAGGGACCAAAAGCATATTTAACCCAAATTATAATGATTTAAATATGTTTTTTTCCATATAAATATATACTAAATTTTCTTTTTGGTCCCCCTAAGATTTTTCCTCCACCTTTAGCCCCTCAAAAAATTTTAATCTTAATTTTTTGTCCCTACTTTTAAGTCAACTCATATGTAGCCTTCATATTATTTAATGAAAATTTTCAGAAATATTTAAAACATTATAAGAATTTCTTAAAAAAAATTACCCAAACATTAATTAAATATGAATTATTATGTTTTTTCCGCTTAAAAACACATATTTAATTCGTGTTTTGTTTAAAAAAATTATTTATTTTTTGAGAGATTCTTGTAATATTCTAAGCATTTCCAAAAATATTCATTAAAAAATATGAAGGAGGTTATACATGAGATGACATAAAAGTAGGGACTAAAAATATAGATTGAAATTTTTTTAGGGACTAAAAATGAAAGAAAAGTTTTCAGGGTAACTAAAACGAAACATTGATATATTTATAGGGAACAAAAACATATTTAACCTAATTATAATTGTTTTTGACACCAATGTTTTTCAAGTAGAATTGATTCTAACTTGAAAATATGATTTATAACTTTTGACTTCAAACATGACTTTTATTTTAAATTTTGTTTAAGGGCTTAAATTTATTGTATAACACACTTTTATGTCCAAACATACTCCTCTTTAAAAAAAAAAATGTCTAAACATACTCCACTTTATGTTCAATTTGGAGCATTCACAATAGAGATACCAAACATTGGATATTTAAATGGGGTCTTAAGTGTACAAACCACTCGTTTGTAATAATAATATTAAATAAACACTCAATTCCTTCAATCCAATACGTAAAAAAATATTACTAAATTTTTTTTGAAGGAAAAAAAATATTACTAGATAAATCACATCAATATCTTTATATTATTACATTTTAATATTAAATATGTGTCGCAGAGAGAGTGTTCAACGAATCTCTCCTACTCCACAAGCACTATGCTCTTACCATTTGAGTGATCTTACTTTTAACTAAAATCAATTTTTGTCCCCGCATAACCAAACACGCACGGCACATGCTTAGAAATGGAGAGATATCATTAATGAGTTGAATATACAGTCCTAAAAAATATTTGAATGCTTCACTTAGAGAAAGTATGAAGGGCTTATGTATTGTTTTCAATGGAGTATTTAGTGTTTTATCCCCTCAAACAATATGCAGTACTTAGGGATTATTTAATTGTAGAATTTGCATTGATCCAAATTTGATACATCATATTCATAAATGTATTCATGTGGAGGGAAAAATTTACTAGAGATGAATGAATTCCTTGGTGGATAAATGATTTCTAGTCTAGTAGGCTCTTAAGGTTGTCTTTACATCAAAATTAATTTGAGTACATCTTATTGATTACAATATAATATTTTTCTATTTCAAAATGTAGGATCAAGATGGATTAGCTTGCTCCAGTGTTAGCCCTGCAGTAGGAAATGTAGCTGGATCACATCCTGTTACTCATATTCAACTCAGCGATCAGTTATCTTGCACGAATGATTATGCTCTTAAGGTTCTCTACAGATTCTTGTTGATACACATTGAAAAGAATATTAAATATTCATAATTAGTATCTTGTTTGTTTGTTTTAATTAATTTTCTTTGTACTTCAATAGGCAAGGAAACCATATACTATATCAAAACAGAGAGAAAGATGGACAGATGAAGAACATAAGAAGTTCATTGAAGCCTTAAAGCTGCATGGCCGGGCCTGGCGACGCATTGAAGGTATGGCTGGTTTGAAATTTTCATTTATTAGGAAAGTATTGCTAACAAGGAAATTAATTAATGAAGGAGTATGATTGTGCTTGGTCTAACTATTGAGATTATTTATTTTCTCGACACAGAACATGTCGGTTCAAAGACTGCGGTCCAGATTCGAAGTCATGCTCAGAAGTTTTTCACCAAGGTCTATTCTCACGCACGCTTTTTGTACCATAAACCATAAACAAAATAATGCTAAGATTTTGATGGCCCTATAGGATATCTAAGTTAAGTGCAAATATGCAACTTATTTGAGATAGAAGGGTTCATCAATTTGTGTTTGAACTTCACTCTTGATTGACTCTTTTGTCTTGATTCCATATCAGGTTCTTCGCGACACGAGTGCAAGCATTGCAAACACCAAGGAATCGATTGAAATTCCTCCTCCTAGACCAAAACGTAAGCCTATGCACCCTTATCCTCGCAAGCTAGTTGAGACAGCCGGTAGTAAAGAAATTTCAATCCCGAAAAAGGCAATGAACTCTAATTCTCTGAAGACATCAGATTTTGATCAAGCAAACCAATCTCCCAAATCAGTTTTATCTACACTTGGTTCCGAAAGCCTTGGTTCATCCAATTCAGATACACCAAACGGAAGTTTATCTCCGATATCATCGATTAGTTGTGTCCAAGCAAGTGTTTTCAGACCTGCTGAATTCAAAACGCTGTCAGAAGAAGAAGCTAGGCTAGATGCTGATTCAGCTCCTGATGAGAAACCTCTTCTGGTAACTAATTCCTTAATCCATTTCATCTTATTGACAATGATATCTTGAGAAAGTTATGCATGATTAATACATTCCTCCACTTGATCTTATCGCTAGAAACAAGAGATTCTCTCTGATGAAAGTGTTTCTGCAAAAGAAAGCATAGCAGAAGAATCGTCTCGTCAAACTCTTAAACTTTTTGGGACGACTCTATTTGTAAAAGATTTCTGCAAACCATCTTCTCCAACAATTGAGGCATGCAGACCAATAACTCATGGCATACATGTTAGAATGGGAGAAGGAAAATTGGAACTTCTTGGCAAAAGTACACTATGTGAAACATCAGCCATATATCAGTTAAGAGTAAGAGTGAGGCGCGAAACTTGTGGGAAAGGGTTTGTGCCGTATAAAAGGTGCATGTCAAAAAAAGAAAACCAGTCTTCATCTGCAACAGCTGATGAAAGATAAGAGAAAAACATTCACCTTTCACTACAGTTTCCCCTTTTGAGATAGACTAGTTGTGTGTTTCGTAACTTGATTGATATCACGGTGACACCGCACGTTAGGAGCGAAGCTCCAATCTATTGCTTTGGATAAAAACAATGGCGAAGACGCGAGAAATAGATATTGAACGCCTATACATAAGCTACAGCTGGTGGATGAGCTAGTAATATGAAAAAGGGAGGCAAAAGAATGGAACTATAAATTTTACATGTTCTTTTTGTTTCAAATCCCCAAAGTTTCTTTTTTGCATTTTCCCTCACTTTCAGCTGTGAATTGTCTAGTGTTTTTGTTTCACAGCTCTTTCTTTATGCTCAGTAGTTAGTAGAAGTATTTAGTTGTCTTGTCTGCATACGTGTTTAAGCTACATGTGCAATGTGTTAAATGAGCTTGGTTTTCATCCCAAATACCAGCTCAAGGGATGAGGGTCCCCAACCATTCGAGAATAATAATTTTTTTGGATAGCCTTGGCTACCTCATGCCATTGAAGGGCTTATACAATCTTAGAACACAAAGGTTTATGTTGCAAGACACATTTGCTTATGAAATTTCTTAAGTAATTTTTAAATTTAAGTGGAGGATTGTTGGAACACAGGGAGGAGTGTCAATATATGAATTAAAAAAAAAAATTAAGTCAACTTTTTCAATAATTGCTCATTTATGAGGCGAGATCAAACCATTGATTTTGTAACGGTCAAACGATCATAGTCATTTGAATTGTTACTCATGTTTGACACATCACCCATAAATAGAGCATATCTCCCTCACTTCTGCTTACACCAAAAGTTTATTTGAGTTCTTAAAAACTTTTCTATCTCTTCTCCCTCGTTTAGCTTGTTTGACGAGCTAGTCTTTTCTTCTTTCACTTTCTGTCTTTTCGAATTTAAAGAGTGTTCTTAAGACCATAGTCACTTTGAGTTATAATGTCTCTTCGGTAAATTTCTTCCTTTCAAAAATAATAGTATTATTAAGATCCTAGTCCTTTCTAGATAAATTGTCCATTCGAAAAATAAGAATGATCCTAAGAATATAGTCAATTTCAATGGTTTATGCCTTTGGAAAAGTTAAATGTTAGAATTTTAGAAACACTATATTAGAGTGATCTGAGTATCATATTAGAATTGTCTTAATATCATATTAAAGTAATCTTAATATCACAATAAAGTGGTATCAATACCATATTTAGTGATCTTAGCACCATATTTAGGGGGTTAAAATATTCATTTTTTTTTAAGGAGCCTAAAATCGCAATTTTTTGAAACATTGGGGGTGGAAAGTACATTTAAGCCTTATTAACAGAGTCACATTACAATATCAATAAAAAAATAATCTCTTCTTTTATAAAACCTTGTACTATTTTGTGAAATCTTTCACGATTTCTCTTTTCATGATAGTAATAAAGAACCGCAGAAAAACACTAAAAACAGGGTCTTACTGCTCAGTTAGCTGTCAGAAGTAGCCCCCAAAATACAGTAGCACAAAGGGGAGGGGAATTCCAAACCGTCCAAGGATCGTCATCTTCATGTTCAATGGGACCACACTCAGCTAAAATATCGGTATCGAAAGTTCCCATGCCATGTGAACCACAAACCATGAAATGTAACGTTATATTTTTTCAAACACATAAATACATTTTTTTAGTAATAATAATTAATGAAAAATTCTACCAAAAATTTAATAATTAATGAAGGTGGTACAGGTACTACTAATAAATTGCAGTAAAAAAACAACATATAGTGACAGAACTGTCAGTACTCAACAACTCACTGATAAAAAATTGAAATAAGTTTTGAAAAAATGTAATAACTCTATGAAGATGATACATATGATTGAGAATATAATCTAGTACTACTCATCCTTCAATCTCAACCTCCAAAACTAACAAAAAAACAAACAAAAATGTCTCAACCTTGTGTGTTAATCTCTATTTACATTATTACCATGCAACTAACTATTCTATTTTCACCATCCACTTCTCATTACTCTTCTCCATCACCACCAGCCACACCATTCAATGAATCTCCCCCTACATCTCCCTCTTCCACCTACTCCGAATGGCTCTCCGCCCACGCCACTTACTACTCCGTCTCTGATGACACCAGAGACGGAGTAGATGGGGCGTGTGGCTACGGTGACACTCACAGAGACGGTTATGGCATCACTGGTGCTGCTGCTCTCAGTGAGACTCTCTTTGTGCGTGGTCAGATCTGTGGTGGGTGCTTTGAACTACGGTGTCTTGAGGAGGATGTTCCGTTTGATAAGCGGTGGTGTGTTTCGGGTAGTTCTGTTGTTGTTACTGCTACGAGTTTTTGTGCTCCGAATTATGGATTTGATGCTGAGAGTGATGGTGGATATTGTAATCCTCCTAAGCAGCATTTTGTGCTTCCGGTTGAAGCTTTTGAGAAGATTGCTATTTGGAGAGGGGGTAACATGCCTGTGCAGTATCGCAGGTACTCTATTCTTTCTTCTCCTCTTGTGTTAGTTTTTCTTCCTAAATCATGAACATTATGAATGAATCTATGTGTGACAATTTGGGATGAGAATAGTATGTGCCGAACTATGTTTTGCAAAGCCTTATTTGTATGTCAATAATTGAAGGCTTAATCCTTCTCTATTTAAAAAAAAAATATGAATCTGACATAGATATGTCGTAGGTCATGTAGGCCGACCTGACTTATAAACCACATGGGGTTTATGTTAACACTGTAATTGCCACGTATTAAACTTCCTTTAACTTATGGTATGCTTTATGACTAAAGGACGAAAACATGAATCTTTTCAAAAAGATAAAGGACCAAAACACATTTTTGGTTAAAGATAAATGACCAAATATATCTATCGGTAGAATGATTAAAAAGTAAACATCCAATTTGTTAGGAAAGGGTAAAGATTTTGTGCATTATCAAAAGTGTCAACATGTATCATGTAAAACAAATGTCAATTCTTGATGGTTTTTGTTTGTATGTAATATTCATTTGTGCTTGGAGCAGGATAAAGTGCATAAGAGAAGGGGGAATGAGGTTTACAATTACTGGCTCTGGCATCTTCAATTCAGTGCTGATCAGTAACGTAGCTGGTATAGGAGACATTGTTGGTGTGAAAGTTAAGGGTTCAAGAACTGGTTGGATTCCTATGGGTAGGAATTGGGGCCAAATCTGGCATGTAAATGCGTTACTACAAAACCAACCTCTTTCATTTGAGGTCACTAGTAGTGATGGTGTGACTATTACATCTTACAATGTAGCTCCTAAGAATTGGACCTTTGGACAAACCTTTGAAGGCAAGCAATTCAAGTCTTAGAAAAAGCATAACAAAACCTAACTTGTTTCAAAAGACCATTCTTCTTCCACAAGTTTTGCAAGAAATTAGGATTATCAAACACATTTTTATCAGTTTTTGTTCCGCTATGTGTCCTATTTTCTGAATTTGAGAGAATAAAATAATAGGTCATGGCCATAGGATTGGTTAGAAGGTTTTTCTTTTTGGATATAAAAAACACTTCTATTACACAAATATTTTAGTACATGTTACTATATTTTTCTTCATTTCTTCACCATAAACTACAGTCTACGGTGTGCAATTACTAAAAGTACTTACCATAAACTATACTGTATGATGAATGATTTTGTTTTCATTTCTTCGCACAACTTACAGTCTATTGTAAACTTCTAGTTTGCAATAAACTAATACAAAAAACATTGCTCGACTTAAACAAAGTTCTTATGGTGAACCATATTTTCACATTTGTTCCATTTAAATGGAGATTCATAGTAGATCTTCACACACCACCAAAGAAATATTAAATGTAGCAAAAGATAATTTTGAAAATGTGAGGGTAGATTAAGTAGGTCTAGTGGTATACCTGTCATGGGCCGAAAGCATATAGTATCTAGACAAAATTAAGCCTCAAACTCAAAGGATTCCAAGCCCATAGGGACACATAAACAAGATGCCGTTACTTTTTCCACCCTATGAGTTTCTCGCACACCCTATTCAGATTTTAAAATTCGAAATATTTCAATGTGTTTTTAGAAGTTTTATGGGGTTTTTATGCAGTTCGTATTCTAAAATTCAAACTGCTTAGGGCGAATGAGAAACTCATAGGGTTGGAAAAGAAACAATATAAACAAGAGCTTCTTATAAACCACATTCTTATGGATTTGGCAATCCTGACATGGGAAAAACATCATGAAAATTTCTTACTAGGCTCTATAGTTTTTTCTCGGCCACTCTAAAATGATCATTTTATCTCCAACAACAGTTGCTACCGTTCGATCGATATAAATGTGAACTGGTTTTTGTATGACAAATCTGGAACGATAGTCAACTACTGTTCACCACCTAACAGTAGCTAACTGTTGTTGAAGATAAAATGGTCATTTTAGATTGCCTAAGAGCAAACCATGGAGCCCGAAGAGCAATTTTCAAACATCATATGAATTGGGGAATCCAAAAATAAAATGGTATTTCTTTTCTCATATGGATTGACAAATTCATGGGGTGAGGATTTTCGGAACGATAGAGGGTGGGAGAAGCTCTCCTAATCTCACATCATTAAAAAAAATAAAAAAATAAACCAATGTAGCATATGTTATAATTTATTATTTGATTCAGTTAAAGTGTCAAACAATTATAAGTTATAACAAATTGATAGTTTTGGGCTTACATTGTTAAGCTAGCACTACTTTTGGAATAATATTGTTCACACTTCATTCAATGCTAGAAAACAACAATAATTTACTAATATAACATCATCGACAGTTAACTATCGATGAATTTTAACCGACGACAGTTAAAAGTCGATGAACATTTACATATTTTTTTAGTGTGTTTCAGCCTTAGTTGAAGGATATACAACAATTTTTTTCTACGTTTTGTAGATTTGATACACAAGTAGTGAAACAAATTCTTACTAATAAAGTGGTTGTGATTGTATTCTATCATGTCGCATAATTTTGAATCGGCTCCTCCCAATCATATTTTGTCTGAGCTGAAAAAAAATTGAAGATCTAATTTGGTTTTTGACAACTTTCTCGCATAACCCTCCACAAAAAATAATTATAAACTAGTGTCTTGATATTTTTAAATTCGGGACATTAATCTTTATCTTATAATAAGTTAGAGATTAATTTGTCCTCCATGTAAAAATATATTATGAATTAATTTGGATATAGTTTTTGTATGCGACTAAATTTGGCAACAAGAAAATTATGAGGGATTAAATTAGGTCTTTACTCAAAAATAAAATAGATATATTTTTCTTTCAAAAAAAAAAGATATATTTTTGTGATAATATTTTTGTTTCATAAGGAGTTAATTTTTATATATTGACAGAGTAATATAATTTTACATCAAAATCCAATCATATATCATAGTGTAGACTATTATGCAAATATTTTTAAAAGTAATAATATAAATCAATACATAATGGTGAAACGTGATCTTATACACATGTACAACATTTTCATACTATATCATTAAACTCTTTTGATAAAGCTATTTTCCCAAAAATATTTTAAAATTGTAATCCACAATTGATAACGACAATAAATTAAGTTGATATTTTTCTACAATAATATTCTATGTACTAAATGTCCATATACACCCATCAAATTTGGAGAAACCAATGATCGGTTAAATGATAAACCATTGTAGCTTTCAAACAAAAATAGGATATTGATTGATTTGATTCCATTATAATTATGTACATATTTTTTCTCAATTAGGAAGAAAGCATTTGCTCACTCCTTTGTATTTCTATTTTATTTCTTTAAACATTATTTTATTCATAATCCTCGTATTTCAATCACACATTGTTTTTTTTAGGAAAATGTTAACTAGCGCTTCCAGAACATTTTTGAAGGATTTTAAATGATAGTTTTTCATGAAAAATTGTATATTCAGTATATTGAAAATTAAAATGTATGAATTAAGGAGTGCTTAAAGAGTGTTTCGGGACACTCGTTAATAATACCTTTGTTTTTTTAAGGGTCAATCGTATTGATTGATAGGAAAATACGACCAAAGAGAAAGGGTAAACTAACACTACATTTGTATGAGTAGATAAAATTAAAATGCTTAAATATATTTTTAATTTTTGTCCACCCATGTTTTTATAATGGCTTTTATCTACCAATGTTAATAGCTTTCACGATAAAGTACGTAATTTTGGACCACACTGAAAAAGTTCACGAGAAAATAGTAGTTTAGTAAAAATTAGAGTGGTCCAATTCAACCATATACACACACATGTGAAAGGTAACATATATTTGGACTTTGGTCATGTGTGCATATTATTAGAGAACAATGTTGATACACTCTCTACACATCCTTCACAGGTGATAACAAGTCACATTGCCAGCTCTTCAAGTCCATAGAACATCAATTACACTTAGGTTCTAGTTAGTTATAAACATAACTTGCTAGACAGGTAAACTAGTTAGTTAGCTACCTCTATAAATAAACTTCGTGTATCTAACTTTGATTAATCATTGATTGAATAGATGAATTTTCTCTATCAATACTCTTCATCTTTGATCTCATAATACATATAAAATACTCAGAAGTCAACAGCAATGATACCAAAAATAATGGGAATTTATGATTGAATTGAATATAGCAGTAAATTAAAGGATGTTTGGCATGAATATTTTATAGACAAATAAAAACTTGGTTCTAGTACCATTGAATTATATTCATACATGTCTGCAATTTCAGCTAACATAAGTTATAATATAAACCCCTCAAACAAAAAAAACCAAAAAAAACCCTCAAAAAAACATTAATGAATAAATTTTGGTCTGTCCATTTTAGTTTCTTTAATTAAACATAACAAATTTTCTTCAATTTTTTTTAACAACTAATATAATAATAATCTTTTGTCTATTCTCTATAATGCAGAAGCTGCAGGGAGAAAGCCAAAAAAAAGTGTAGAAATTAGGGATTGTCCAAAGCCTAAAATCATATCATGTCTGGCTGCAGGGGACATGTCCACAAATATGGATCCCACCAAGGATTGAAATGAGTACTGACAAAGGGATCATATAACTTTGCATACATTAAAGTACAAGGGATATAGTGGAGACCTATGAGCAACTTTGTAACATGTTCCTAACTAACTTATGGTTGAGACTGGCTAATGTCTTGTAAAAAATTTAAATATCATGTGGTTGTATAGACTATAGGTTATCATTGCATGTGTTCACAGTATGAATGACCTTCATTTTAGGACACTGATTTAATTTAATTAGAAACATATTCACATGCTATGATCTGATGTCTTTTATTTCAATTGTCACTCTCAAACATATATCTTCTTTATAAGACCATTCATTTCACATGCTCCATACCACATAACATAACCTAGTTTAGATATACAGCAAATAAATTCGGTGCATGTTCACGTATGCAAACACAAGTTAATTATAACATATGAGTTGCTTAGTGGAATGTCCTTTTCATAGCCCTGGATTTGTTAACTTAATGGGCCTTTCTTTGGTCAACATGCCCATTAATTTGTGATCCAGAGCCTCCCATTGGTTGTCTGGTTCGAGTATGGCCTCGCGTGATCTAGGTGGCAACTCGTTTGTACAGAACGTGTGAAGTTAAGACGCGCTTTCAAAGACGTTGGTCGTTTGTACAAGACACATGGAGTGAGAGCATATGCATATTCTTGACCTTAGACCACAAGTTTTTCTGCACATCTTACTCTATGGTGAGCTTGGTGTAGTTCATATCACTTGAATAGTCGAACCAGTGCTGAATAAAGACGAGTTGAGCTGGTATGACTTGAACATTCAAGTAAAATATTACAAGTTACATGGTATGGTCCGTCCATACCAGTCCAGTGCCTAATTAATTTGATGATATCACTAATTCCACACATTTACTTATTTATGTATTTAATGATTTCTATCATGGTGTTTGATCGGACAATTTTTTGTAATAAGATGTGTATTTACCATATTTGTAATATAACCCATTTAATCTTGATCTAACAACTTGCAAGGCATCGATTGCATGAGTGCAAGATTCCTGATCGCAGGTAATCAGGTCCGCGCAAATTCTCTTCTAATGCTTTCTTCAATCCTTTTCAAAAGTATTTTGCTGAAGGAATTTTATAGACTATTCACAAAAGATGGAGAAATTTGGAAAACAATAACCATATTGATAGAGTAAGAATTAAACGTTTCTTTTGTTTGTGTTAGGCAGTTTTAATTTGGCTGATTTTCTTGGCACTTAATGAAATATTTCAATATATGGTGTGACTAGTCAAAACTACTTTAGTATATCACTATCTTTAATTAACAACCACAATCTGAAGTAACATATCACATAGGATATATGGTAACAGACATAGGTATAAGGTTAATAAAGATTAACTGATTGATTACATTACATAAGAGGTTCCTGTCAAAATTGGGTGATAAGTTTGACTTTGACTCAACATTAACATTAACTGAATTTTAAATGATTAATCAGAGTAGAAACAAAGATAATTATAGACATTAATCCACTAGATGTTATAATTAAGTCTAAAAATGCTGAACAAGAAGGGTCCAAAACAAATGCATGCATAATTAATTTCTGAGTCATTCTTTCCAAAGTGCATTCATCCATGCAATATATTAGTGGGTGCACACGGTTAACATGTCAAATTACCACTACCTTGCATAATCAATGATTAGTATAATTATGTCCAAAATCAATTGCATATTGCATGGATGATAGTACGTTTTCCAATTATTTCAAGGTAGTTGCCATTCGCTTTCAAATCTTGAATAATTTCTCCTTGCCAAACTTATCTACATATTGAAAAGTTCTATCACCTACCGAATTGATTTGAAACTTACAGTTGTTTTCTTATTCATCTAAGTTTATGTTTGATTTTCTTGCCAGAATTTTGAAATTGATCATATAAAATTGATTACGGTCAAAATTAAGTCAAAGATAAAGTAATTTATGTTTATAAAAATCAATTTTAAAATCAGAAGGTAACATGGAGAATCAATTTTGACTCCTCCAATAAAAGTGGAACCAAATCTACAAAACTACAATAAATTAGTGTTCAATTAAGGATGTTGAACCTTTCATTTTTTATAGTATATAATTGGACTTACATAGGGAGTTAGGGACGAATTATATAGGAACCTAGATCTTTTATTTTCGGATTTGCATATAATTCTATAAGCCTTACACATGGGCACTAATTAAATGAGACTAACATAAGGTGACATTTACTATACACAATGCACAAATTTGTTCACATGTACAAAGTTACTTTTTCAATGCACAAGTTTTTTGTACACCATTAGATCAATGAAGAGTACCGATTTTATCATAGTCTAACTGTACTATATTTTTTTAGGTTTATTCTACTCGTCATCTTCTTCGCACAACCTTCATCATCTTCATATATCTTTCATCAATCTTCATCATCTTCATAAAAAAAACCCAATTTTTTTTTCTTTCAAAAATTCATAATTTCTAAAAAAACCACATAATTAAACCCTTCAATTTAGAATTAACATGACCACCATCATCTAAACACACAATCAGAACTATAAATTCCTCAAGATTAAGTAGCCGTTGAACTCATCTTCATGGAGATTTTATACCATTCAATTCAAATCTTGTATATACATATCCTATCTTACAGTACTATGAAATCCAAAATGATATAAGAACATTAGATGACATATCATTATTAATCTCATAAACATAAAAAGAATAGTTATAAATTTAAAACACATATCAACATCTTGAACACATAATAGAATTGAATTATAATACGTGTTAAATTGACGAACCATTCGCTAACACTTTGGTCGAAGCATTTCAGCAAGAACACTAGTGTGTTTGGATGGAGGAATGTTTTGAGGGAATTCAAATATTTAAGGTGAATTCCATTGTTTGGATAATAATTTGAATAATTTTCAAAATGATGGAAATTTATGAAGTATTTTGTTCAAGTTAAATTTAGAGAATTTCAAATAACACATAAAGTTAAGAATTTCAAAAAATTTCATTATCATAAATTTTCAAATTTTGCATTTTGGTCCTCAAATTTTCCAAAATTTTCAATTTGACCCCAATAAATTTATAAAAATTGCAATTTGACCCCTCAAATTTTCCAAAAAGTATAATTTGACCCCTAAATTTTTTTAAATTTTCAGATTGAATCCTAATTTCATTTTTCAAATTTGGCGCAAAAGAATTGAAATTTATAAAAGTTGCCCAAAAATATGACAATAATTTTTTTTATTACTCCATCCAAACAATAATATTTAGATATGAAAGCAATTTAATTGAATCATTTGAGTTACCTAGAATTTTAAATTCTTCAAAATTTCTCAATTACCGCATCCAAACACACTCTAACAGTTTTTCAATCTTCCTCAAAGGACATGATCACCTAAATCGATACTCCATAGTTTTGCCACGTCATCAACGACGATGACATAGGAATCGAAGTAAATGATTCGCTAAGCGGTGGCCGGAACTAGATCGGCGAGGTACATACGCTGTCCACGAACGAGATTTGAATCTAAGCGGTAGATGTGGAAGTTGAGGTAAGGAAAAGTTGAAATGATGATGGACTGAGCTCTTGACGGCGGCGGTGTGTGGTTGTGACGAAGTGGAAGGCGATATTTTCTGGACATGATGCGTGTTGGAGAACAGAGAAGACGTCGACGATTGAGCCGCGGAGTGGAAATAGAAAAGTGAAAACCTTAGCACATGGAAATAGAAATGGAAATGGACTGGGTTCATATGTAAGAAGTAACTGTTTGTGATGATTTTGGTAATTTGTTTTTGTTGAAAAAGTAAGAAGTATCTATGGATTTGTGTTTGTTTATGATGATGTTCAATGGAAGAGATGAAGGATTGTTGTTGATGATGAAGATCAGACCCAACAAAAATAAACACTATTTCATTTTCCAAAATGTGAGATATAGTGTGGGTAGATTATAATAAGGATCTATGTCCCTCTTTCATCTAATGGTTTAAAAAATCTTTCTCTAACTTGTTTCATGTGCACAAATTTGTGCATTGTGCATAGTAAATGCCACCCTAACATAATGTTAAATCTCTCCAACTCAATATCAGCCGTTGAAGTGATATAGTTGCTTGGACTGAAAAGGTTGTAGGGTTACACTTACATTGATCCAATTACAAATGAAACATTTCTAAATATTTTCATTCTTTTTTGCTTTAACTAGGAATTAAATTTGATCTAACTCAATCTCACAAATTAATTTATATGATCTATTATAGAATTCAGCACCGTCTTAAAATTTGAGTTATATCTAATTTAATCCTACAAAACTGACATGCATGGGGGGAGAGTGAGAAGGGACATGTAGATATAGGTACTATGGTACCTCTAAGTTTTACTAAGCAAGATTTGAATGAAAATAGTGGCTAGTAGATTTATGATGCGTGAGTGTGATGTGTGTGTGACAAAAGATGTCAATATGTGTTAGCTCTTAGTTAATGAGAGATGAAATTTAATGAGAATTTTGAGTTATTTTTATACTATACTTAACAAAAGGCCTAACAAAACCGACAAATTACTATGTAAAATTGTTGTTTTGCTCTGTAATACTTAACAAAAGGCCTAACAAAATCGACAAACTACTACGTATAACTGTTGTTTCGCTCTGTAGCAAGCAAAATATATTATATAAATATTGAAGTTTTGTTCAAAATTTTCTTAAACTTCGATTTCTAGATTCTTCATTACTAACATGTAAGGCGAAAGATGTTCACCCCTTTATATAATATAACTACAATTTAAGTCATTTTTTATGAACAAACGATTAGATGATTTGAATTTTGAAGATCATCATAATTATTTCAGACATTAAGATCTCAATAAATGATAACAAATGTACTTATCCTAATGCTCTTACTCTAGACCTCACTCAAATAGCAACATGTGGTTGAAAGGAACAGCGACCAAATTTAACTAATGATAATATCTTTAGGCCTCACAGTATTAATGGTTCACCTAGCTAGTACGTAGTACCTACACTTATCTACTTGATTTTAGTCCTCCTACCTATTACCTTTGGACCGGCCATGGTCTAAAACAAATTGTCTAGATATTGCCTAAAACATCTTACTTAGTACCAAGAAAGAAAGCAAAGCAACAAGTTGAACAAGATACATTATGTAGCCGGGGCCCCTTTATAGACAATTAACATTTAGGGTTTGTATGTGACCGACAAAATCCAACTTGGGATTCTTATAACAAAAAAAAATCCCTTGGTTGGATTTATAGTGGTGCTCATGATCCAAGTATTCCCTCACTGCCATGTCTTTAGTAATTGCTTGTTATTATGTTTAGCATCACAGACAAATAAGACAGTCCATAAGCACAACATTACAACAATTACACGTGCCACCTATCCCTTATATGGACATTTTTTTGTTCACATATTTTGATTTTAATTTAAGCCCATTTCATGATATTTCCCTACGAGACAGAACGACCCATATTGTTTCTTTCATTAAATAGTTTGAGATAGCTCCAATATCTTTACTGTAGCTACATAAATTGAAATTGGATCTACTTGCACTATCTTCTAATTATAACTGTGAAATTATTTTTAGAAATGGTCCCTTATCATGTTTTGCTTCTATTGATCCTTCAAAAAAAAAATGTTTTGCTTCTATTGTATAGTTCATGACAATTACAACACCACAATATTGCAAGTGAAGGGCACGTTTATTTGCAGTTTTAAGTTAAACGTTTATTTAAACAAATGATATATACGAGTTTGTTTTATGAGGCAGAGATATATACGAAAAATATTAACGTAAGGGTCCTACATCAGATAGGAGATGATCCGACAATGTATTTATAAGTAGGTGCAATCCTCATCTCACAAACCGATTTTGTGAGGTTGTTTAGACCCAACCACGATTTCTAAGATGATATCAGAGTCTCTTCAAGATCCATTGGGCCGCCTGTTATCGGATCACCCACCATTTATGTCCATGGGCCAAGCCCAATCGTGATTGCCGTGAAGGGGTGTGGTAAGAGTCTCACGTTGGATAGGAAATGGCCTGACGATGTGTATATAAGTGGGGACAATCCTCACCTTACAAACCGATTTTGTAAGGTTGCATTAGGCTCAACCACGATTTCCAAGACAAGTTTTTTGTTTAATGCCGATATTAATGTATTAATTATTTAGTACAAATACTTCAAATTGAAGGTGTGTCTAATACTAGCATATGTCGACATTATATAGTGGATACCATCACACATTACATTTAATTTAATTACTTATACAAAGACAAATGTTGTTGTGTTTAGTATTTGTGTTTGTACAAGTGATTCATAACCTAGATTGTAGATTATACCCATGAAAAATACTAGTTCACATAAATGCTATGTCACTAGCATTGTGCAATAGTCTTATAATAGGGTTGGCCAAGTTGATATATAAATGTCATGTATGTGTGTGGAGTGTTTGTAAATAGTTATATATCCAATGAAAAGTAGACCCCTTGGATGGTAATGGTTAAATAGGGTTGGCCAAGTTGAAAGGGACTGCATATCAAATCATTAAAAAGAGTTTTACCTAATTCATTTGTCAGTTTTTGTTGTGCATTGATAATATTCTTATGTTGTGGACTATTTAACAAAAATAGTAGGAAAACAAAAAACAAAATATGTTTTCTTGAAGAATGTCATATATATGGGATAGTGAAAATGGACGGTTTCATATGTAGAGTGTAGCTGCTCTATTTAATTAACAGCTCAATTATATTAATTACTGTCTATTTCATGATACAGATGTATACAGTTATTAATATATATGTCCTGTTCTTTTCTTTTTATTCTAAGACTTTCCTTCATTGGTTTAAAGACAAGAAACAACTTGCAGTTACAGATATGGTCTGTATTATATATGTTTGATTTGAGGGAAATGTGTGGAAGAAGAGAATTATATTTGTTTTTTCATTTTGTCTGAAAGAATATGCATAGCAGAGTATTTTATTTCACATTTAAAGGACGTATTGAGAGAGTCTAGGAAAGTACACAATACACATAGCAACTCCTAATCCTCGTTCCCAAATATAGATAAAAGTGATTAAAATATTTCCAAGTATTCTCTTCTTTTTTTTTTTTGAAGGAATTTCCAAGTATTCTCATTATGCGTGATCTTTGTAGCTTTTGTGTGACCAATATCAAGATACATGACACCTTTTTTTCATATACTTGCATAACATTTACAAATATGATTTATTGAGTTGAATAAATGATTAATTGTGTTTAATTTAACTATAAGATTAGTCATAATTCTCAATGTGATTTAAATTAATAATATATTCAACTGAATTAATCATATTTTTTCATTAATCATATGTCGCATGTGGTGTCTATAAAATAAAATATTTTTGAACCAATATTTTCAAGTATAATCTTTGTAACTTATTCTCTCACAAAAAAAAATCTTTGTAACTTATACTGGATAGAAAAATGAACCACTTCAATCTCTATAAGTTTGGTTGATAGGAACATTATAAAATATATGTGTCGGGGTTCAAATGTGAGATTCCAATGTGTACGAAGAAATGATAGAAATGATGTACAATAAGTTATAATTATTTATTATTTGATAAGAGATTTAATTTATTAATAACTTTGTACCAATACATCTATTTATTCATTGAAAGAACCATTATTTTTAGAGAGATATTGCTTATTGGTACGACAGATGCTTATTTATTCATCTCCAATCCTTTAAATTAGATGTTAATAATAAATTAATCATTCATATTTCTTTTGTTTGTTATAAATTGGTCATTTAAGTCAAAAATATATGCACCATTATTCTATTTTCATCAAATTTAGTAAAAAATGGTTATGTTGACGTTTAATGTTAAGTTGGTAGTTTCACATTTTCATAGTTTTTTGGTTGTTCGTTATATGTGTTTGAGTAGTTTCATCTTTTGCACTAGTATTGGTGATTTAGATCCAAACTAATTTAACATGCTATTAAATCTGCTAAGGATGACAATTTGAGAATTAGACCCATCATCATTGTTAGGCGTGAGAGTGCCACATTACATGTACATCAACGGCCTTTAATCTTAGCAATGTGAGCCTCCAATTCAACTTTAATACTAGCTATCGCATTTAGTGTAGATCCCAAGTCCAATTCTCACATTTTCACCCTTAACCTGACTAATACTATATTAAATGAGTTTGAAATCTCACTTTTAAAAGTTAGCTCATAAGATGAGTGTGTCTAATAACACATATACATCATCAATCTCATTTAACATGGTATAGAAATCCGATTAAGGATGACAATAAAGCATTGTTTGCGAGTTGAATTTTGATGGGTCAAGTTTTTTTATACACACATAATTGACATTTTTTTTTAATAACATAATAAATGATCATAATATATACTTCAATTATACTTAATTCATTTTTAATATTTTTTATAATTACCTTAGTTAAAAAAATCATCCTCTTGCCTTTCAAAACTCAACTTGCAAACAAAGGCTAAAAGAATTGGAACCAAGGCCCTCGTTTTAACATTCTCATCTTGCAACTTAATTTTGGAGTGAAATTCAAGTCTATTTATCATGATTATATTAGATTTACATATCAAAAGTGTCACCCATGTTTATATTATTTTTTTTCATAGTTAAATCTATTAGTACCCCATGGTCATGCAATGCTAGCTAATTAATAGTTAAATTTTTCAATCTAACTAAAACTCCTTTTAGTCATAATACAAAGCATACAGTTGAGAAAACTATAAAAAAATTACGAAGTCCTACTTTTTTTATATGCTTGTTAATTCAATAATGGATTAAAAGTGAAAAGTGTTATCTAAATTGCTTAACTACAAAATTGTCAAAATATCAGAAATAAAATAAGAATAATGCATCAAGCACTATGTTTTACAATTATATTGAATGTTATCGTTGTTCTGGCTGCATTGAGACAAAGACAAACTCGTCTTTACGTCCAACATGGACCACTCCTCAAAATGGAAAGTCAGATTATTGCTTCACTAGCCAAACAAAACTATTTCAATTGTAAAAAGGGTCATATTACCTTGTGTCCCAAGGACACAAGTTAGGACACAAGTTAAAAAGTTTAAAATAGAAATTAAAAATAAATTTTATATTGAAAGTATAACTTTTGCAACTTTTAAGATATTAAATGCACAAGTTTTAAGAAAAATTTACTTTCTTAACTTATGTCACAAGGACACAAGTTATCATTTCCCTTATAAATACTACCTACGGTTCTATTTACAAGAAGCAATTGACTTTTTAGATACATTGAACAATTCACATACATGGTTTATATTCGAGTCCAAATACATATATTACTCAATGCACTTAAAAAGTTAATTGTTTCTTGTAAATAGGACCGGAGAAGTAATATTTCCGTTTGTTTTTTGTGTACATATTTTTGCTGGTCTAGAACCAAAGAATTAACACATCGTTAGTGCTTTGGGATTACGTTATTTGTATTCATTCTATTTTAACTTTTTAACTGAAAACGAAGTCATTGGCATCCAGCCGTTGTCTCGTGGCTCTAGCCATGGCATGTGATGGTAAATCATTTTGATCAAACAAAAATTAAAAAATTGAGTTGTGATCTTTATATTAGAAAAGAGAAATGCTAACAAGTGTTCTTAAGACACTTCTTAAGAAGTCTAAAGAAAAAAATTTGTATTAAGATTGATGCATTCAACACATTGAAACTTGAAAAAATAACGTTTTTTACATAAAATTTACCAATTATTTCTAATTTAGAATCCTTAACTAGTGTCATAAGGGCACTTGTTAGCAAGACCCATTATAAAATAGGCATGCAACTCAGCTAATTGTTCCATGAACCTTGATATTCAAGGGTTGGAATTTGAATTTCGGATTCTCCACTTCTCTACTTAATATGTGAGTCTAGCCATCAGGCTACGTGATTTACGGTCAACTCAACTAATCTTTACTTATGTAAAAGTGGAGATCAAAATTCATCTTGGGAGGAGTACAAAGCGAAGTGGTAGGAAATTTCATGGGTAGTTCTGCACCGCCCAAAGTGATAGCTATCTCTTGGCAATTACTAAGGGGACACCTCCCTACATGGAGAAACTTGACTACTCGTGACATTTTTGATTTGATACATCAAACTTTTGAGTGGATGGTGTACGGTACAGCCGGAGTCGAAAATTCATTGCAAAGTTTTTGTTTGCAATGTCCTTTTGGTACGAAATCTTTGGTGGTTTAGGGTGTCGACGACTCTCCCAAAATATTTGTTTGTGTTGCTTCTATGCTTTAGTTATCCTTTTTATAATGGAAAAGGGCTAAAGGGCCTCTCACTTGTTTGGCATGCGATGTTATGGTCTATTTGGAAAGCGATGTATAATCTCTTTTAGTTGAGGACAATATCGGTTGAAGAGGTGGTGAATTTGATCAAAAGCCTATCTTGGCAACTACTTTTAGCCAAGATGTCATGACCCCTAGTTTATTTTTCTAATGACTCACTTCTCCTTTAGATTGTATTCTTGGGAAATGGCTTGTTTAGGGATGTCTGACCTAATTTAATTTTGGTGGGCAGAGTACTCATTGTACTTCTTCTATTCTTAAACGTTAGGTACCTTTTGTACTTTGTTTTACCTAATTCTCAATAAAATATCTTCATTTGTTGTTAAAAAAAGGCTACTTGACGGAAAAGAATTACAAATCAAAATGCAATTTTAAAAAAATACAAACTAAATTCATTAATATCAACTATTAATGTACACAACGTTCCACAAATAGAACAATAGTACAAATAACACAATAACAAAGTTTTTGACCACACGACTACGGAAAAAAAATTAAGATATCTCAAGCGAACCAATAATATCACAAACCAATTGAATTCTACCAAAAAAATATATATAAAAAGAAACTCAAATATCAAGTGGTTGAACACACCACTAATGTATTGCATAATTAAACCCTCCCTTTAAGGTCCGTTTGATCGAAGATTTTTGGAGGAGAGGGGAGAAGAGAGAAGGGGATGGAAGCAAAACCCCTCTTAGACTCATTGCTTAAGTTTTTTTGGATGGGAGAGGAGGGAAGGAGAGATGAATTATTATAATTTTAATTACATTTATATAATTATCCTCATATTTATTTTAAAATGCCAAAATTGTCCTTATTAAAAATTTAAGGCTTATTTTTTTGTTTCAATGTATTGCTTACTGCTTGCATATTTTTTAGGAGAAGATAAATCATTTCATTCAAAATAATAGTGAATACAATAGGGAGGATGGAAGAAATATGAGAGTAGCATGTAATATAGACGTTCGAGTAAGGTTATGAGCAACTCTATTAGCTTGCCTTCTAATATAAGCTAGAGCATAACTAGCATTAGATAAAAAGCACACTCGTGCAATTAGAGAGTAAACTTCCTAGTTCATTCATATATAAAGAAGCTATTATTAAGGACCGCATTTACAACTAGCTGACAATCAATTATGAAAACTACCCGACTGAGGCCAAGATCAATAGCAATTTGGATGGCTTGTTGTAGAGTAGTACCTACACACTTAACTACGGTTGTAACAGAGGGAAAAACCATGGAGTGAGCTTGGATAAGATGTTTAAGGCCGTCTCAAAAAAAGATACCAACATAAAAATTTCCTTCGACTTCAAAACGACACAATCTATGTTACACTTGATCCAATTTGCCCTTGGTATAGACCATACTGGAGTAGCAGATTGATCATTATCATTGAGACGGTGGCACCACATGTAATCCCAAACCGTATCCAATGCTAGGACACAAGATGCATGAACATTAACGTGTTTTTGCTACCATAAACAAGCACTACGTGCACGCCAAATATTCCATAAAATAGCTACAAATCTAACACGATTCTCCACTACAAGCACTCTAAGAATGACAAAGATAATGGAGGAAAAACTACCACTTGACGTCATGTACAACTCTATCTTACCCCAAAGATTCACTTCTTTCCAACAATCATTAGCAAACTTATAGTGCATAAACATGTGTGTTTCATCTTCTAGGTCGTTATTGCACACCACACAAGCTGACTAGCAATGGACTCCGTGACTTTGCAAGTTAAACCTCGTTGGTAGGCACCTCTGAAGCAATCTCTAACAAAAATGTTAGTTTTAGGTAGGGATGATAATTAGACCGAAGCCCAATAGGTACCCGCAAAAAATACTCATTATGGCCGGGTAAATACCTGGATTTTTTTGTCTTGGCTCGAACTTGGGTAATTACCTGCAAATTTGAACATGTATGGGCGCGGGTACGGGCAGTGTAGTGCCCAACCCGCCCTATGCCCGCACATTATAAATGCTATAATTATAATTTTATGCAATACTAAAATTAGTTAATTAATCCTTACTCTTTGATATTTATTGTAATATGCACTTTTTTTATATATTTTTTATCCTTTTTATTTGGCTAAATACTACGATGTGAGATAAATTATAAGATGATTTAAGAGATTTTAGACCATCTTTCAATTAAGTTGTAACATTTTTTGTTATTTATTGTCTTTTTGTTTTTAAATTGTTTGTAATAAATACGGGTACGAGCTCTTAGATGCTCATAGGGAACGAGGACGTGCACCGAACTTGTAACCTACGAGGGTATGAGCTCGGATATAGAGATTTTTTTATAAACATGGGTATGGGGATGAGTATTATAGTACCCTACCCAAAAGGTACCCATTGTCATCCCTAATTTTAGGCGGAACACGCATTGACCATATTAACTTTCGATCACTAGAGACATGATAGTTTATCCGTTGGTCTGAAATATTCAAACACGTCTTGTAGGCAGATTTGACTGTGTATGAGCTATTAGAAGATGAATTCCAAATAATTGTATCAGGATGAGTGCAAGAGTGCAAAGGCAACTTACAAATATCAGATGTATCTTGTGTGTTCATGATAGAAGCAACAAAGTCTCGATTTCAAGTGTTGGTTATTGAAAAGCGGAGAGACACTCATGCTGAGAAAATTGCTTAAGGGTATTGAGGAAGGCTGCAAATTCGGATGAGCGCGGATCCATAATTATTAATAATAGTAGTAATAATAATAATGTTTTCTTACAGAAATAATATATATTTTTGGTACATAGAACTAGCAATATTCTTTTTTCATTTACTAAAACTAATAATATTCTTATTATATGTCGCATTTTTTGTTTGAAACCATATGTAACATTCTATTTTCTCCAAATATTGATAAGTAAGTAACCGATGAAATGAATATAGAATTCATCATGGCATAATTGGCATTGACTAATACAGTGTAATATATTATTTATTTTGGCTTGAAAAGGGTCATGTTGACCCAGTTAATGAATTATGCATAATTGCATACTATACACTTTATTTTCATGGTCCATATTAAAAAAGATATGGATTGTCTTGTTTTTTTATTTAAAAATTGAGCTTGATAGATATGTATTGTCATAAAATTACTTTTTAACAAAAGAATAAGAATAAGAAATTTCTAATCTCTAGTGAAGGACAAAACAATGAATTACAATTCACTGAAACAAAAAGGATCAATATCTAGGAAACATATAAACAAGTAAAGGGAATCTGTAAGGTATAACAGTTTTGTATAGAAAGAATTGAGAATAGTAGGGGAAAAAATAGCAGGCCCCCCCTCTCCTCCCCTTGGTTGAAGGCACTATAGGTATGTATAGTATATATTATATAAGATTTACTATTCCTTGGATGGAAATATGGAAAGGACTAAGCACAGGAATTCAAATGTGAAAACACACAAAAGGAAAATAAAATCTTAAAAGGTCAAGATGAACTGTCTATGGGGCCTACTTGGTAGACAAAATGCCAGAATTAATCTGACTTTAGTAAACCTAACTTTGGAAGCAAATGAAAAATCACTGATTCCATTCCTTAGATATCTACCATTTACATTGCACATAGTATAATTGGCCAACTACCTTCTCTATTTCTCTGTCAATTATGGTCCATGGGGATCATGCTCTGCTTCCCCCTTTTCAAAGTAACAAAACAAAGGGAAATGTTAAATATAGAATGTATTCCGTTGGAAATTGTGTTGTCAATGTTTTAAAAGTTAATAAAATGTATTTTTTAATTTAAAACTTTCTTTTTTAGTTTCCCTAACCAATGCTCTAGGGGCACCGGTTAACAAGACCCCAAAACAAAATTGTACAAAAGCAAGGACCATGAATTCTTCAATAGTGTGTTTGGATTAATGACGAGTTTGGTAAAATTACAATGATTTATTTTTTTAAATTTGTAAATATAGTTTTTGTCAAAATCACGGTGATTCTGCCATGTTATAAAAAATATGCTTGTAGACCCATTTTGCCTAGTGATTAGATCGATGCATTTATTTTCTCACAAAATCACGGTGATTCTGCCATTTTACCTGTAAATGTTTACTATCAATGACTTAACTGATAGTAAATATGCATAGTCAAAGACCTAACAACAAATCTCCCTCAACCACATAACAACTTCTTTGAGAAAGAATTTTAACCTCTTCAAAAAAACTTCTTTGAGAAAGATGACCCAATTCTTGACGAAGAGCAACACTTTGTTGGGACGAGTCCATGAATATTGATTTTCAGTTCATGGACTAAAGTGATAACAGAATGTACATTCAGGGCTACTTTGTATCCAATCTTGAGTCAGGACTTTTGTAATTGCGAGGTGTAGAGTCAGAGATCAAAGTAACCATTTACTCAATGAAAATTACAGCACGAAGAAACTATCCAAATCAATGTTGATTGGTGAGAATAATAATCTCTCCTGTTTTATTTTGGTGAACCAATAATTTCTCCTTTTAATTAATTCTTTCTTGGACTATAACTTGGTAACATTAACACTTCAACAGTTTTCTTTTATTGTCAAAAAAGAAACCGATGCTAAAATAACTAAGCACACGTATATATAGAAATTTGCTGCACACTGTTAGTACCAATTGAAATACTTTGTTTTCAAAAAATTAAATTCCATTTAAAAATACCATCCATTTGTACTATAAAGTAAGGTCCTATAATTACGCTTTGATCCCTAAACATTAGACTACCTTTATGAAGAGGGACAACTAGAAAAATTACCAGTTTGGTTGGTCCAAAGACCTAAATGGCATCTTTAGCTTCTATGCATAACTTTTTAATCAAAACTGTTTTAGTAATCTAAAATTTGAATTAATGGTAAAAATGATCAATCGAGTTTCATTTTAATCACAATTCAAACTCAAATTCATCTAAAATATTCAACATTAGCTGAATAATGTTGAGCTCAATTATTTGATTTTTGTACAATATAATGGTCCACAATATTTTTTATTTATTTTCCCCTAAAAAAATAATATTTTTATTTATTTTTCCCCTAAAAAAATATTTTCATTTGGCTAATGACCATACATAATGTACACAACGAGAGAGGGAAATATGATGACCTCTGAAGCATGGGTACTTGTAAAATGGTGAAACACTTGTATCGGATACGCACCCGTATCAGATACGGTACTCATGGTACTCCATTTTCGCTCACTGTTGTATTGTGAGTGAAATTTTTGGCTTTCTCTAATACATTAATATGACAATACAATATTATTATTTTTTGAGTTTTTTTTTTGCTGTGACCAACTCTAAATTTCGAGTTTTTAAATTTCTAATGTGATTTTTTTTGTTATAGATTAAAGAATTTAACTCTTTCATGTTATATTTTATAACAAACTTATGATTTTATTGACGTACCTATACCTTACTTTTTCTAAAATTATCGTATTCTCGTATCAGTACTCGTATAGTATTGGTACCGTATCCTTACATATAAATGACTCAATTTAACTTTGGATTCCACATAAATATTCTTACCCCAAACTACTAAACTGTAACAACAAGGACAATTAATTGCATTGAGTGAAAAATTAATGAATATATAAAATTTGAACTTGAATAATAACCTTATAGTTTTCCTATATTGAACTATATTTAGAATTGAAATGATGAAAAATGTGGTAAAAGACAAGAAGAGCATGTGGTAATAATAGGTTTTGACACAAAAAGAGGAAAAAGCATGTGATGTGGGTGTACACGTGCACATGATGAGTTTTAAGACCAATTTACTTACATACATGCTTCTTCTGCAAAATGCACAACCTACGAAGTTGAAATAAACAGATAGATTCACTCTCACTCTCACTCACACTCACACTCACCAAATAAATCCTTAATAAACAAATGCAACCATAAAAGGAAGAGAAGAGAACAACCACTCTTACACTCTGTCTAACCTGTTTTCTTATGTTATGTTCTTCTTCTGTTCAGACATAGAAAGAGAAAGCATCTAAATAATGATAAGGTTCCACCTATTGTGAAAACCAACAAACAATGAACCTCCTTCATCTGTTTCCTTTGTCTCTTCCATCAAACTAACAAAGAAATGACAATGGAAGAAGTTTCTTTGGCTGGAACACTCCCTTTTGATAGAGCTGTTGAACAGGTCTTATATTTTTTATTTTATTTTATTTCTATTTTTCATTCCATTTCTCTTTTTCTTCTTCACCTTTTCTCTTGAAACAGTTTGAAAATCATGGTCTTTAAACATTTTTTTGTTATATTTAGTGTTTATTTATTCTTTTTGTTTATTCATGACAATGACATAGATTGATTTTGTATAAACATAGTTCATTATAGACATTATAGACTAATTCATCTAGTGCTAGTGATATTTGATTGTTGCATTCTCATTATGAAAGTTCTGCTTTCAGTCTTTATTATGAAATTGCCAATGTGACTAAATGTTTGTTTACATTACCTCCTAGAGAATCTGAAAAATTGGTTTGTTTTGTTGTTCAGGCAATTGTATCTATAAAGAAAGGTGCATATTTACTCAAGTGTGGTAACAGAGGAAAGCCAAAACTCTGTCCTTTCAGACTTTCTCCTGTAAGCATGAATAACTCATTTAAATTTCTTAGTCTTTCCAAAATCTTGCCTTTTATATTTCATTATTAAATACGCAACGGGGTATTGTAGCTGACATGGTCTTGTTGTCACGATCTACTAAGATTCAACCCTTGTTGTTTCGGTTCTTCTCATATGAAAGAAAAATCCAATTGGTCTTGGATTTTAGTGTCTTATATTAGCATCAATAGGCAAAGAAAAATTGAATTCTTCTTTCTATTGAAAGCCTTTAATTTATTGAAAATTAGATTAGTTGAAGGTTCTAACGTATATCTTTTTTCCCCTTATTCTACCTAGGATGAGAGAAATTTGATATGGTGCTCGGGACAGCAGGAAAAGCATTTGCGATTGAGCGGAGTAACCAAAATTGTTCAAGGAGAGGGAAATGTATGCATCAATGAATTATTTTGATTCACTAACCATATGAATGTAAAGTTTGAAAGAATAATTTTTGGTCTAATAATTACGGCTCACCATTTTCAGATAAGGTCTCAGAGACAAAACGAAACCGAAAAGGAGTGCCATTCATTTTCACTGATCTATGCTAATGGTGAACACTCTCTTGATCTGGTAATATTTGTCATCTTTTTTATTTTAAAAAAATATCATTAATTAAAGTGATACTATTGACCATTTTACAACCGTCTCTGAGGGGATTCGAACTTTGTCCCTTGAGGTTACAACACCAGAGTCCTACATCTGAGTTGACACCTCATGTACTCTCCGTCATATACATTTGACGAATAACTGAGTTTGTTTTTCTATAGCTTGACCTGTTTACTTTGATTATAGATATGCAAAGACAAAGCACAAGCTGCTACTTGGTTTGTTGGATTGAAAGCTGTGATTTCTAGGTGCCAGCAACCAAAAGCTTTTAGCAGTTTAAGAAGCTGCAAAGGAGTGCAGAGTTGTGTCAGTAGTCCCTCTGGAATTTTACGCCGAAAGAAAAATCTTGGTCTTCTAGATGACACCTCTCAATTTACTCAGGTTTCATACATCTTCCTTGTTGCTTTACAAATATAGCGTTTGAATTATTTTTGCACATATGCTTTTATGATAAGCTTTCTTGGGCTATGAGATGCATATGACTTTTAATCTGAAATTTTGACACTTGACTAATTTCTCTCGTGTTTGTGAATCAATGTGGTAAATTTTACAGCAAAATTGAATCAGTCACTCAATGTGATGTACTTAATACTACTACATGCTATCATATACTTAATTTTCTTTTTTTTCTTCTTCCTGGTAATATGAATCACTAAGATCTTACTTTGAATCTATAAAAGAAATTATCAGTACAATAATTTGTCTCAGGCATAGAATGTTAACATTTATGTCAATATTTTGAAGGTACATAGCGTATGCGCAAGTCCTACTTTGTCCCTTTCAGAACGGTGTTTTTCTGATGGCTTGTCATATAAATCTGACTTTTATTCATCGGCATCGTCCCTCTCCAGCATTCATGGCATAACAGACAACTCAGTCCCAAGTTCTCCATATATTAATCCAGATATTCATAGCAATATCAAAACATCTCGTTTCGAAAAAGAGTACAAGAAGGAATTGTCATCAAATAGATCTATCATGCCTCCTGCCTCCGCACTAGCAGGAAACAATGTATTGAAGGATGTCATGATATGGGGGGGTGGAATTGGTTGCCTTGTTGGGATTGTAAATGAAAGGTTTGTTCAAAATAGTATTTATTCTTTAGTTCCCAAATTACTCGAATCCACCGCCATGTTAGATGTACAAAATGTAGCTTTAGGAGGAAACCATGCTGCAATAGTTACGAAACAAGGGGAAGTTTACTGCTGGGGTCAAGGGAAGTGTGGAAGGTTAGGGCAAAGAATTGATATGGATATTAGCTCCCCGAAAATAGTTGATTCTCTGAGTGATATTCGTGTAAAAAATGTTGCTTGTGGCGAGTATCATACATGTGCTTTGACCGATTCTGGCGAAGTATATGCGTGGGGGAACGACGTTTCTTGTTCAGATTTGGTTGATGAAGGGAGAATTAGAAGTCAGTGGTTAACACATAAACTTTCTTTACCAGTAGAAGGTATTAGTATTTCCAGTGTTGCTTGTGGTGAATGGCATACTGCAATTGTCTCTAGTTGCGGTCGGTTATTTACGTACGGAGATGGTACATTCGGAGTACTTGGACATGGGAATTATCATAGCTTTTCTAGTCCAAAAGAAGTTGAGTCTCTTAAGGGTCTATGTGTGAGGTCTGTTGCTTGTGGAACATGGCATACGGCAGCAATTATTGAAGTCTCCACCGAACGCTTTAAGTACAATACTTCGACTGGTAAGCTGTTTACATGGGGTGATGCAGATGAAGGGAGGCTTGGTCATGCTGATAATGTAAACAAGCTTGTACCGACATGTGTTTCACAGCTTGTCGACTACGATTTTGTTCAAGTATCTTGTGGAAGAATGATGACATTAGCACTTACTAACATGGGAAAAGTTTTTGCAATGGGAAGTGCAAAATATGGACAATTGGGAAATCCACATGTTAAGGACAGAGCAGTTGTGGTTGAAGGAATGCTTAAACAAGAGTATGTTAAAATGATATCTTGTGGTTCATATCACGTTGCTGTTTTGACATCTTCAGGGAGTGTCTACACGTGGGGCAAAGGTGAAAATGGAGAACTAGGGCTAGGCGATACCGAAAACCGATATACACCTTGTTTTGTTGAGGCTTTAAGAGATAGGCAGGTAGATACAATAACATGTGGTCCAAGTTTCACAGTTGCAATATGTTTGCACAAACCTATTTCAATTAGTGACCAATCAAGTTGTAATGGTTGTAGGTTACCGTTTGGCTTCACAAGGAAGAAACATAACTGTTATAATTGCGGTCTTTTGTTTTGCCGCAGTTGTAGTAGCAAAAAAGTTATGAACGCGTCTCTAGCCCCGGTTAAGAGCAAGGCCTTTCGTGTTTGTGATTCGTGCTTCAATAAAAAGCAAGGAAGTAGTGAACGTTCAGCTATGGACTCGTCAAAATCTCAAAATTACAACAATCAGCAGATACAAAGGCATCATCAGAACATGACTGGTGATGTCACTGAAGATAGAGGCGAAACAAATGTGACAAATGGTCCTCTGTTGTCTCCTAGTCAAACGTGTTACCGGAAAAACATGCCTAGTGGAAGGAAGGTTTGGAAAATCCAACAAGAAAGCCAGCAGGATTTAGAAGACAGTTCTTCTAAGTTTGGTAGTGTGATACAATGTGGACAAGGACAAGTACCATATTCAGCACAATTTAGAATCAATTGTACAGAAAATTCAGTTGTGCACGAGACAGATACAACAAAGTCTGATAAGTTGCTCATGGAAGAAGTTCAGAGGCTGAGAGCTGAGGTAATGACTCCGCTTTCAGGCACAAATTGTTTTTGATATTCTTCAGTTGTAAATTAAAGTTTTATGTTTCCTTTCTAGTTTAAATTTCATTTGTGTTGACTTCTGAGTGTGCTTGCTTATAAGTGCTATGTCATTTCATTACTTTGGATAGGCTAAGAGACTTGAAAAGCAATGTGAGCTCAAAAACCAAGAAATACAAGAGTGTCAACAAAAAGTCGAGGAGAGTTGGTCTGTTGCCAAAGAGGAAGCTGCTAAGTGCAAAGCAGCAAAAGAGGTCATAAAAGCATTGGCATTAAGGGTAAGTTCTCTACTATTGTTGTTCTCATTTATGATTAAGGCCCTATTTCAGTTAACAACTTAATTAAACGCTTATAGCATAAACACTTATCATATGTCAAACTGTTTTTCGTAAAATCTCGCAAACACTCTCACAACTGCTTACGGCCAAAGATAAGCTTAAATACGACAATCCAAATAGGATCCAAGTTGTTGCATATCATGGAAATCAACTGCTTATGGGCATAGATACTTGACAGTGTTTTTTATACATTGAACTCAAATTTTATTGTTATTTTCGTAGCGTAATCATTATAATTTGGACTTGCATTCTTATTGATATAGCTATATATCATATTTGCAGCTTCACACGATCTCAGGAAAAGATAATCATGGCCTAGAACAAAAGGGTGGACTACAAGAATTTCTTCCAAATCTGGCACCTATACATACTGATATGAATAGTCCAAGAAACGCCAACACGGACAGTCTATCAAATTCCCCTATAATATTCTCTAGTGCGTTAAAATCCAAATTTGGGAGAAGTATTCTTCTTAAAAAGGACAATAATCTCACTAAAGCAGAATCTCAACAAGAGAATGCATTGAAGGTTGAATGGGTTGAACAATATGAGAATGGCGTTTACATAACATTGACAAAGTCGTCGAGTGGAGAAAAAGGTCTTAAGCGTGTGAGATTTAGGTAACACTTTCTCTTGAACTCTTTCTATTAAGACTAATGCTAACTAATACTACTTTTATGGCTCTTGTGCATCCTAATTTCTTGGATAAGTCGGTGTCTAATATTTCTTTTCGTGTTTATATATTTTTTGGCAGCCGGAAGCGATTTTCGCAGAAAGAAGCTGAAAGGTGGTGGGAAGAGAATCAAACAAAAGTGCATCATAAATATGAAATTGAAACTAGGTGAAAGACTAATTTATTACTTGCCATTCATCTCTAGCAGTTTTCTTCACCATAGTTCTTAGTGTAGGAGGTGATACTGGCTTCAGGATTTAGATGAGAAGCTTATACTACAAGAAAGATTAAAGTCTTTTTGTATTTAAGCATCCTTTATTAATTCATGAATATTTTGGGACATTCTGTCTTCTGTACATTCACCAATAACAGAGTGTCTTAATTTTCTATATGCCATTTTAATATTATAGTAAGGTTGTTCACTTTTACCTTCTAGCTGTTATTTCATTTTTCCAAAGTGTGGAATGACATAATGACAGTATGCATTTTCATGACAATAGATTGTGGTAATATTCATCAATTTCACCACCATAAAAGATTATTGAGGAATTACATTGATAAGTTTGTAGTAACAAGAAATTTTGGTTCTCTTCTTAATAACAACTCAGCATAATTTGAGGATTTGACTCTGTTTAGACCATAAAATAATGATCATGTTAGCCGAAATCGGTAGCTAGATGATTTGTCGATCATTTAAGGATATGCGAGTTTTCCTTCAATCGATGGAAGGTTAGGCGAGCGAAATGGCAGCCGAACAAGGGTCAGCTGATTCTTTTTCAAGTGTACTAAGAAGTATGTGGGTCTTGAAGACATCAGACTTGTCAAAGCTCAGTACAACTGGACAATGAGACACTCTATCCACGCTCCGTGTTTATAGCGTCGCTAACCGCAAGAAACTATGAACAAAGAAGCATGTTTTTAGGGAGGTTGCGTATGTTGGACCTTGTCAACCAATACCCTCCATATGGGAAATTTGTAAACCGAAAGTGAGGCGCCACACACCCCCTCAACGGGAGAAAACTAACACACTACCCTTGCAAATATCCGAGCAAGAGTAAACACTCTAGGCCATGTTGTATGGCTAGTAGGAATAATTTTGCATGTAAATACAAATCTTTGTACAATGCATTACCCAAAATCAATCAAACTTAAGTTATTTAAGCAATTTTTATCTCTTTATTTTTGTGTCATTATCTTACATGCGTTTTTTAGTTCAATAGCTAAAAACCTAAAAATACTATACTTAACGCTCTATTGGAGCATTTACGAAACCGTAGTTGAAGGACAAATTTACTTTCTCAACGAAATTGTTTGAAAAAGGGAATCATAGTTGAAAATTATCAACAATACCTCGACTAAATTTCAACAAGAGACTTCTTAATAAAACCCCTTGAGCATAGCTCAGTTGGTAGGACAATGCATTATTATATGCAGGGGTCGGGGTTTGAACCCCGGATACCCCACTTATTCACCTTATAAGGTGAATTCTAGCCACTAGACTACTGACCAAAAAATAAAAAAATAAAACCTCAACTGTTCCTAAATGCTAGGTCGCTTGAATGAGGTTAGACAAACCTTATTATTTTTCTAAAGCTCACAAACCAAATAATACAATTATTTCTTTTTCACTCCTCTTTTACTCGAAGTTTTTGGTCCATGTGGGCCCTGAATATGGGCAGGTATTCTCTTTTAAGAATTCAGATTTCAGTCTGAAAAAGACGCATGAGTTCCTTTAGCCAACAATGTGTTGGTAAATTTCCTGTCAAAAAAAAAATGTGTTCGTAAATTTAATACAAAATATGCTGGTAAGCTTTCAATTATTAATTGTTTTTTTGCTCAAAAAAATTATTAATTGTGTTTTTTATATGCAATTATTAATTATGTAACTCCACTTTATTGCATTGTTTAAAATATATAACAACGATAAAACTAAGAGAAAAATAAGTTATAGTCTCGTGAGAAAATGATAGTTATTAAATAAGTGTTTTTTTTTGTCATGAGCTTATAAGTTAGACGATTGTAGTATATATAAACTAGCTTATTGTAAATGACAAATTTTATCTAATCATGTATTTTATCATATCTTGTGTTAAAATGACATATACTTTTTAAAATTAATGATTAGAATTATATTAGTTTAAGTTAATATTTATAGATTTATGATTCTTAATACCAATTTTTTTTACTTAAAACATAGTTATATTTTATTATATTTGAATTTTTATATTTTAAATTATATTTTATTAGGATAGAGAAGAAAAACATTTACTATCATATATTCTATCTTGTTGGTTTCTAATTAGGCCTCTACGGATAAAAAGATTCAACAAAAAAGACATATGGAACAAAATAAGATTTAGTTGATCAAAACATTGAATTTAGATCGAATATAATAACTCATTAATCATCAAATAGATTTAGGATGATATCACTCAATTAAAAAGAGTTCAAATGGACATTTATTTATATGTAAATAATAATATAAAAGAGTTGAAATGGGGGCATAAACTAGAAAAGGAGAAAAGCACAAAAAGATGGATTGATGAAAGGGAAAGCATGACATGAGATTGGAGATAATAATGAATGAGGAAAAGGATGAGATAACTTACAAGTGATCCTACCATGCCGCGTGGATGCTTTATTTACTTCACGTGGCAAAAGCTGGTCCCACATGGGTCCCTCTTTCTAATTACATTTTTCAGAGTATCATATCAACTTCCACCATCACCCTTTTTTTGAAAATATGATCAACTTGTGTATCCATGAATTTCAGTCATCCTTGTGTTTCTACTTTTACATCTTGATCGATAAGTCACACTTTTTTTTTACAACAAAATTTATCAATGAAGGGGAGAAGTACAATACTTAACCCACAATTAGGAAAATATACAAGTCGTACTCTACCCATTAACCCACAATCAAGAAATAAAAGCAAAAAATATGATTTGAAAACCACTCAAAATACATATAAGTCTCTCTTTTTCCTTATCTAAAAACCAGGTTTAAGAGGTCACTTTGATAGTCTCTACAGTCTACACTCCTCCGCTTTGAAGCTCTTTTTAAAAAAATTAACCTCATTTGAATTTTTCAAATCTTTCAAATTATTGCACACCAAAGGACTTCTGATATTTTTTACGACGAATATGATGGAAACATTCTAAAAGAGAGAACATTTTCAGATAGGATCATCCTCGTTCTTGTCTAATTAAAAATACCAAACTTTTCTAATAAAATCACATCTACAAAACAATTGATCCTCCACCTCTATTTTCTCCAGACAGCACATGCAATCAGAACGATTTCTTACCATCTTAATTTGTTAATATTTACCGTCTGTTAATAGAAGTCTATACTATTATTCGTTTACACAATTGAGACATGGACTCGAATCAACAACAAATATGGAAAACTAATTTAGTGACTCAAAAATATATGGAAAAATTAATAGAAAAAATCACCTTATGTATCCAAAATTTAATATACCACTCATTATTATTCGATGTTGTGAATTCAAAAAAATAATCACACCAATAAAACTTAGATGTGTAGAGCAAAGGAAGTAGTAATCAATGAGTAAAGTAGTCTCAAGTAACAACAACAAACATACCTAGATCTAAGTGTAAAGAAACACCACAAGCATGTTCAAAGAAACAAAGATAAGAAAGAAACAACACATTAATATTGTTTACTCAGTTCAATCCAAAATGGCTTACTCTAGGGGAGAGAGCAACTCTCTGATCCACTATGATAAAGAGTGATACAAAGAGGTTACAAGAAATTAGCTTAAAAGCTCACAAAGAACAAACCTTAATTTCTACCCGTTTTTCAAGTCACCCACGATCATAAATGAATCCTATGAGAAAATACTAAAGGAAACTTTTTTATCCTTCCAATAATGAAATCTCACTACCCAATGTATTTACAAATGTTTCGCAACCCAAGAAATAAACTCTCATCAAAGACACTCGATCCTAAAATTCTCTCCTTTGATTTCTCAAGTTTCTCTCTCTTGAAACTCTACCAAAGCATGAAGAATGAACTCTTACATAGTGCATAGGACCCGAGAAAATCGTGCCCCAATTTTCACATATCATGTCACAATTTGTAGTTCGTACACAGTACGAACTAACTGTTATCCACTAAATTGTGCCATGATTTCTTCCTTTTGGGATACAATAAATGTCGAAACAAAATCTCCAAAACTTGAACCAAATCGTGTCACGATTTCACCAAATTGTGCCACGATTTTTTTACGAAGCTTCAACGTCAATTTTGAGTCAATTTCAACAAATGTCAAATACTTTTAAAACATGTCAATAGTAGAATTTTTAATTGTTTTCTTAACCTTATCAAACAGAAGTAATTCATTTGAAACTTTTTTTTTTTTAACATAAAAATACAAAACTACACTCATAATGTTCAACATGTTCTTGTAGCAAATCATATTCATTACCTATATTTATATCTATATATAATATATGTATCTCGAGAGAATAGAAACACAAACTTTATAAAGAAATGTTAGCAACAACGAGCTAATGATTAAAGACAACAAAAAATCGAGTCAACAACGAACTTGAATTAAGGATTATTACTATACGTACTTTATATTAACATTCTAGATATATTTTGATCACATTTCATATACATCCAACATTTAGCTGTTCATAGTAGATGTGAAGCTAACAACTCACACTTGACCCAACAAAAAAAAGTATGTTAGAAGAAGCCGAAGCTCAAGAGAATGAATGGCAAGTTGGGCAACATGCAAAAAGAAATGTGAAAGGGTCGTTTAGGAACAGCCGCCAAATTAAGTTATGTTTGTTGGCTAAGGAATTGATTTCCTCATGCACGTCAATGCAGATTCTTAACTCAAAACAAAGTGTGAAATGCATCCATGCATGCATGGCAATGTGGAAGAGACGAAAGAACATACAAGAAGCATAGCATCAATAGAATGTTAATATAAAGTACGTAGAGTTATTATTTAATAAATGAATTATATTGTAATACTAGAATGTTAATATAAAGTACGTATAGTAATAATCATTAATTCAAGCTTCTAACCAAAGATATCAGGAATCATCCAATTGATCAAAAAAACAAATGAAAAGTAGAATTCAAAGCTAAAAAAGAAAGAAAGAGAGAGGTGGACACATCCTCCAAGTATGCTTTTTTGTTTTTCCAATCTTTCTCTCTCTTTTTGTCCTCTTTATCAAAACCCCAAGCAACCACAACATTCCACTCTCTCCCTCCTCATTGGCCCTCAAACATTCTCTGAGTTTTTCTCTCCCAGTTTCTCCTTTAGGATCTTCTTTCTCTTCAACTAATCAAGGTCTTAATCTCTTTCTCTCTTACCATCAAGTTTAATTAAACTTCTATGTACATGTAGTCATGTACTATATAGAGAGAACTTTCAATTTATCATTATTTTTTATTACCATGCTTGTAGGGTTCTTAATATTGGCTTGTTTTTTGTGGCAGGGTTTGATTTGAGGCCTTGTGGCCCAGTTTTTTTTTTCCGTGGTGTAACGAGGCAGCTCTAGAGCTTCTTGTAGATATACATTTTTATACTCTTGTAATCAATTTATATTCAAATAAAGAGGGGGTGCATATATAAATCTTGTGAGTTAGATTATAATATATTTCATATGGCACCTGTTTCATTGCCTCCTGGATTTAGGTTCCACCCCACCGATGAAGAACTTGTTTCTTATTACCTCAAAAGAAAGATTAATGGCCGTAGGATTGAGTTGGAGATCATCCCTGAAGTTGATCTCTACAAGTGTGAACCATGGGACTTGCCAGGTATAATTTTACACTCAAACACATATATGACTAGTGTAATTTTTATCATTGTCAATCTTTTTTTATATATTTTCAAACAATCACTATCATTTTTATATGTGAATTTTATAAGTTAGGATTAAAATCAAATATTTTTAGTGATTTATAAAAAGTGACATTGTGTAACATCTTTCATCATATCTTGACTTGAGTTTTGAACATTGACTAAAGAAAATTACACGGCAAGAAGAGGCCTTGAGGTGAAAAGATCGACCTCTTATTTTTGTTCTAATTGACAAAATCATTATTGGTTAATGTAGCTTGCAATATTCAGAAGTGCTTTTAACAATCAAAACAAATTAAAAGAATCTTAAAAAAGTGAAGGCACATTTCTTTAGACACGATTTTGCTTCTAATCATCTTTATTCTTCAATATACGAAACACATGCTTGCTTTATTGGTCAAGTATATTTTTTTTTCCACTTTGGCATAAAATATTTAGGGGCGTACTTAACATTGTAGGGAGAATGGTCCTTCAAAATAGGGTTACTGTTGTGAACGTCAAGGTACATAGTAATGAGGAAATAGTTGGATTCCCAACTCAAAAACAGTCAACAAAAGGAAAGGATGACATATTAAAGAAGATTTCTTAATTTTCAGCCTTTCAAAACATGCAAATATATAACTAGGTCGAGGTGTTTCTTAAAAGTGTTATGATTTTAACGAATTGTTATTATTATGCATGACATGATTGTAGGGAAGTCATTGCTACCGGGAAAAGATTTGGAATGGTATTTTTTCAGCCCAAGAGATAGGAAGTATCCAAATGGGTCAAGAACCAATAGAGCAACAAAATCTGGATATTGGAAGGCAACTGGGAAAGATCGCAAGGTGAATGCTCAGACTCGTGCTGTTGGAATGAAGAAAACCCTAGTTTACTATAGAGGAAGAGCACCACATGGATCTCGTACCGGTTGGGTTATGCATGAGTATCGTCTTGATGAAAGAGAATGTGACAATCCTTCTGCAGGCTTGCAGGTTTGAACCCGGAACCTCTTCATGACTATTATATGGTTGTTTAATTAATATGGATCGGTTCAACGGTAGACTCTATTATTTTTAGTAAATTTAATAAGAAATTTTGAGAGGAATAAGATATTATGTTTATCATCTGTATTTTATGATTCTAAAATTCTTTTTTATTAAAAATAGTAAGGGTTCACCTATTGATCATTTTATTGATTCAAGACAATAACATGTTTTGATTGAAAAAAAATTATGATTTCAGGATGCATATGCTCTTTGCCGTATATTCAAGAAGAGTACAGTGATTGCTCCAAAAGTTGGGGAGCAATATGTTAACAATGTGACCAGGCATGCAAACCATATGACAAGTGATCAATCATCAAGCATTGAGTTGTACTCTGAAGGAAGAGATGAAGTTATAGGGAGCTCAAATTATTTGAAGCCATGGGACCCAAGCACATCCCAAAACATGAATGGGACTAATACTCTCAATAACAATGGTGGGAATGTCACAAGAGATGATGGAATTTGGACACAATTCTTATCAGAAGACTTGCTCAGTCTTCCAATATCTTCATCATTTCCTAATTATGGATCCACACCTAATTACCCTCCATCCAAGGTACTACTAGTTAATTTTTTTTACACCAAAACTTGATTAAACACAGTTTTTTTGGTGAAAAAAAAAATCACTTTTATGAGTTTTTAAAAAATTGTCTTAATTATTTTCAGGTGGATATAGCACTAGAGTGTGCAAGGATGCAACATAGGTTTTCTTTGCCTCCCTTGGAGGTGGAAGACTTCCCTCAAGTTGGTATGAATTCTGAGCTGAAGATGACACAATTAGTCTCAGGTTCCATGAGTGGAACTAGAAATGAAACAGATATCTTGCAGGAAATTCTATCTGTAGCTCAAGCTTCTCAAGAATTGATAAACCAATCAAACTACTCACATGCATTTGGTGGAAATGAAAATTATGCTACTGATCATGAAAATGATTTTACTTTTATGGTTGGAAATAATTACAATCATGTGACTGATCATATGAATTCCATGAGATATATTGATGACAAAGCATGGGAAGATCCAAACACAAGATCAATTGAAATTGGGGATCTTGATAATGAATTCAAGGCTGAAAGGATGGTAGAGAATTTAAGATGGGTTGGAATGTCCAGCAATGATTTAGAGAAGGTATGCTAGCTATATTGCTAATATTTAAATTTAAAGTATCATCTAAGTACTAATTTAAGAAAAGATCTTATATATCAATCATGGAAATCCATCATAGGTTATCTTTTGGTATATTATAAAGTCCCAAAACTGGATTTTAAAAATGTGACAACTCCCATACCCTAGAAATTTATTAAGTACACTACCTAACATCCAATCATTTGATGTCACATGTACTCTTTAATATTTAATTATTTTTAAGTGAATTGATTTTTTTTATTAATGTTATCTTATTAGTTTTGGCATCTTTATTCTTATGAGTACTACTATCAAGGAATTCTTCTTTTGAAAATTGCTAGCCTAATATTTACTAAATTAACATTGGACTTTATATGATTATTTGAATAATTTTACAGAGTTTTATGGAAGAGCATCAAAAGGTTGTTCCAATTGAGGATATTTCAAGCTTCAAAACAAACAGGAAAGAGAATGAGGTGCAAGGTATTATTATTAAATAAAAATTAAATGCATGATTTATTTTTATAATTGACCTTGGTCATATGTAACATGTACTCATAACTTTTTTTTTAACTTACTATTTAATTTCATAAACTAAATTTACTAACAATAGCTTTTGTACTTTGCAGTAGAATCTGAGCAGCCAAATATCAACAAAGAAGTCAATGATGCTAACATTGATAATTTCTCAATGGGGTTTATCAATGATAATGACCCTAATGAGAATTTTATAGATGATGCTAACATTGATTATTCAAATTCTACAAGTTATGAAGTTGTTGAGGAAACAACAAAAGTTAGTCATGGAATGTTTGTTGCTACACGCCAAGTAGCAGACACATTCTTTCACCAAATAACACCCTCACAAACAATCAAAGTTCAACTCAATCCAATTCTGGAAAACAAAAAATCTATAGAGAATGCAGAGACAATGATTATACCAAAGAATCAAGGATACTCTCTCTTAAGGAAGTTTAAGGCCAATTTGATGAAGTACATGAAAAATCCATCAAAGATAATAGCAAGTGCAATTGTGTTCATATTTGCACTTTTTTTGGTGCTTTGTGTTTATTTGAAGGAGCAAGTGGAAGATATGAAACCAAAGTCAGAATATGTGAAAAGGAAATATAGCTATGGAGCTAATAGCATGAAGAAAATCATTTGGAATGAGCAAGAGAAAATTTGGTTTGTTGGTATCAAAAGTGGTAAAGGTTTTGAGGTGGTCTTGAAGAAGATAGGAATTTTCCTAACTATATCTTTGGCTCTTTGTACAATGTGGGCTAACCATATGATAGTTTGTTATTGAACAATTCCTAATTTCATTTTGTTTTTAGTTTCTAACCTAAGGATTTGATATAGAAAAAACAGTTTAAATTCTCAAATTGGGGTTTTAAAATTATACAGGGGATCGATGATGTATCCACATACTTGTACTTTTTTTTTAATTGGTCACTTATATGTTATTTGATTAAGAATTTGTTACATTCAATACTAATTATAGAATCCTTTATTGATTACCTTTAGTTTTTATTTGATCCCAAATTGGGGTCTTATTAGATAACTTGTGGCGGCCTTATTAGAAATCATTATGATCACTTCATGATTTTTGAGTAAGCTTAGAGGGAGCGAGGAAACGCTTCAATTGCTGAGTTATGTGATATTTTTATTTGATTGTCAAATGATTGAGATATGATGTTACGTATGTTATCCTAAAAACTTATTCAACTGAGATCGTTAATATGATTCACAATTGACTTATTTCTATCATCCATCTCCAAACTTGTGTTGAGAAGAATGACAAAAAAAAAATGATAGAAATATTGATTTTAGAATTAATAGTTTGAAAAAATTGATACAATAGGAGTTAAATTCACTTTATACGGTGATTCTTAGAGTAAAATTGATTTGTGGAGTCTATTGCCGGTTTGCCTTTCATTCATATGTAATTTACGATATAACAATTTTTAACTAATCATAACCAACTTGCAAACTAACTAACAATATCAAAGAAATTATAATCTTCTAAAAAAACTAATTATAATCAAACTCAGATTATATCTAACAACTTGTCCATTTCACAAATACGTTGAACTGACAGTTCAGAAAAATATTATAAATATGATGATAAATTAATCATAAAATGTTGTAGTAACAGATTATATAAATATTTCAGATTTGTTTGATTCTCTCATAGCATGATAGCAATGTACTTCTACATCTATATCAAAATGTAGTTTTGCTTTACGGAATTAAACTCTTTTGTTTCATCCAAAAAAGGGAGTTGCATCCCTTGTCAAATTTTATTTTATTTTTTTAAGTTATGTCAAGGACTCAAGATTCACATGATAGCATTTTTCTGAACATGTCATGACAATTTCTCCATGCCCATTACTTTTTTGTTAAAAACTTTAGAAAGTATCTAATTTTTTGTGAGTTATTGGTTGAGAAAAAATTTAATATGCATGAAACTGATCAATTAATGGTGGTGTAAGAAAATTGTTAGTGTTGTAGTTTAATAAACTGCAAGAAGGAGATAATAGATGATTTTGAATGTGTAGTTGTTGAACTAAGGTGAGTGCATAGCACATGTATAATGAGTAGTGGATCACTCACATTCATCAGGGTATCAAATCACAGAAAATGACAAGAGAAAAAGATGTAACAAATTACGAATTAATAGGAGAAAAAAATGGATGAAAAATGAAAAAGTAAAAATAAAACATGACAAAATAATCCAAACATAGGTTCACGGGTCACTCACTGTTTCTCTTCTTTGTTAAATTTATTAAATTAAATAATATAAAAAGTATACACTATACACTCCACTAGCTACATGCCAACAATATATTCATACACTCCTTTATGATTTCACCTTAGTTTCAATCCATTTATCAGGAAAAAGCTGCACACTGCACCACAAAGAATTAATGCAGATAATTGCTCAAAAAGTTAAATAGCTTTTTAATGTGCCTTAAAATAATCAGAATGAACAAACATAGTGTATATAATTAGCTTCATTGATCATATATTTATATTTTCTATAGAAAGTGGTAACTAACTCATTCAGCTTATGGATTCAGCTCAATGCTCTTGGTTCCAAGCTTTATTTTTCTTAGCATTAGTTTGGTTCTTTAATTGTGGAAGTGTTGATGGAGTGAGTACTAGTACAGTGAAAGTGGGAAACTTTTCTAAGGTAGAAGATGCTGTGAATTTTCATATTTACTATGGTCAGACCTTCAAAGTCATCAAGAATGCTGTTGATGGCCAGAGTTACCTTCTTCTCCAGGTACTTTACAAACAACTTGTTTTTTTTTTTTAATTATTGCTAATAATGCCCTTTTATACGGTGACACATATAATTACACTGAATTATATAATTTTCTCAAATAATTAGTGGTGTCAGCGTGTTCGTGTCGTGTCTGGTGTCTGTGTCCGTATTCATGCTTCATAGTTACTGAGTCATGGTTTAATATGATACTACCTTTAGTACTTTACATCAACCCCCATCATGAAAGAATTGATGATACAAAGAATCTACATTAGAAAGGACTTGATGCATTAGTATGATCAATCTTTGTAGCTTCCCAATTTGTCTTTCCAAAACATTGATTAGGTACAGTAGCTTCCTTTATTAGCAAAGTTATTTGTAATCAAAGATGGGAGAAATCTGGTTCCTCGGAGTGGTAAGGCACTTGGACATCGTAAGTTAAGTAGTTAGGGTTCGAATATTGTCTATTGTGTATGGAGAAAATTTAGTTCGGAGAGGAGAATCTACATTATGTGGCCAATAAATTCCTCGACAAAGATCTATCACTGTTAAATGGTGGTAGATATACGTACCTATAACATTGTTATAAAAAGATAGGAAAATTTGAAATTAGATCATTTATTGGTAGAACAAGTAAGAACAACAATAATATGTAAATACTAAATATCCTTCTGTTGGGGATTATATTTATACAAGTTGCATATTTATTTATTTTTCCTAATTTTTTACATGTTTGCTAAACTTCTCCAGCTATGCTGTGTGTTTGTACCTAACTTATATTTCATCAATGAATTCCTCTCATTGGCAGAATAACTCAAGGATTGCATCAAGGACAAAATATTGCACTTCAAGAATCAAATCATTTGTCATACCATTGTCAAACTTCTCTGCTGATACAGATTCTTTTCCTGGTATTCCATGCATAACCAGTTCAATGTGCCGATGCTAAAACTTATTATTTGGCATTACAAATTTTTATGAAAAAAAAAATAATATTTGGCATTACAAATTTAGTCATTCTTTTGGACCATAAACTTAAAAATGTCTTATTATTTAGCTGCAATTTAATACATTAATTATTTCTTTCCCCCATTGTGGCTAATGATTTTTTTTTCCTTTTTCTGCCTCTTGGAATTTGGAACTAAAGTTTCCTTCTTAGAGGTGAGAATCTTTTGCTACTAAAAGTTTACATATGTGTGTCATGATTAAGATAAAAGGGTTTTAGGCCCTGTTTGGATAAACAACTTGATTGAGCACTTATATGATAACGAAAGATATATCAAATCTAACTATTTTTATATAAGCTATAAACTGTTTTCATAAGCTATCCAAGAGAACTTATGGAAATAAGCTGACAATAGCTTATAGACATGTTATAAGTTGTTTCTATAAGCTCTCTCAAACAGTCTCTCAAGTGTTTGTGCAAGCCAATCCAAACAGGATCTTAGTTCCTGCTTTAACTTCTTATATTTCTTTCTATTCTTGTTTTGAGCAGCATTTAGGCTTGCTAGAAAGCTTGAAAGGCATAACCTCAGACACTGTGACTTCTCCATGTGTGTTGAAATTGTATAAAGGAGGACAGATTGAAAAGTTGAACAAAAGTGATTATGAAATGCTTGCACAATTTTCTGCACACTTCTATAGTGACACTGATCAACAGCCAGCTTGCAATTTTGCAACTTCAGTTCCTTTTTCGGAGGATACCCCTTTGCAGGTAAGAAACTTCACTTAAGATTACTCTGTAGAAAAAGTTACAAAATTCAAAAGGATCAAAACTTATGTTTAATGTTTGTTGTGCTTACATGCATTGTCAAATCATTGACGTGTAACAAAAGATAAAATGAAGTCAAATTGTTTTTATATGCTATAAGTTGTTTTCTTAAGCTATCATAGAGAGTTTATCAACATGTCATAAGTTGTCTCTATAAGCTGTCCTAAATAGTCTCACACGTACTTATCTATGAAGCACAGACACCTTTTGAATTAAGTGTGTCGCAGTGTTGACAATCGTGTGACACTTAAGACGTGTGTCAGACAACTTAGACAAGTGTCCCATAAAAAACATTTTTTCTTTGTTTTGACTCATGTCTCACTTCTACGAGGGTTATAAAGATGTGTCGGAGAAATGACGATCAATGAGGGGGTTAAAGACATTAAATTTGATTACAAAATGTTTACCTTTTCGATAATAGATCGGTGAATGAAGGTGAGAAGTATCGGTGTCGGTGTCTTGTGCTTTTGACATTAGTAGTGTCGATGTGTCTCTGTCGTGTCAGGTGTCTATTTCGGAGTTTGTGCTTTGTCGGTACTTATGTCAGTAGATAAATTCAAATAAGTCAGTCGAAACAGACCTTAAGAACATGTATGGAAGAGTGGTACAATATTTAAGATTCATATTAACTTATATATACTAGTCAATAGAAAAGAGAGTGTTCTACCAGGTTACATCTAAATTTAGCTTAAACAATATTCAACTAATTCTAACAAATCTCAAACTATCTTGAACACTCGGGAATTGGGATTCATAATGATTTACTGCATTAACTTTGACAGAGAGCAGAATGGATCAAATTCATAGGAGCTTTTGCAAATGTTGAAGCTAGAGCCAATCAAGTCTATACTACAGTAAGACCACCACTCAGTCCATAGCATAACTAAGTTACTACTACCACTACATGAAAAATATATTTTCAGCAAGTTTTACCTGTTCTGTAACCTTGTAGTTGAATTTCAGTGCTAAACTGTGTAACTGATTAGATTTTGTAGCTTATGTTAATTGTTACTAACAAATGGCCTGTAATTGTATAGGTTAAGGAGAATTATTTGTGCTTGGCTGAAATCGGGAAATCTCGAACTTCATTCAAGCCAACTGTAGCTTGGATGAAATATAATAATGTATGTATCTCCAAAAATAAATAATAATTTACGGACACAAACTGAGTTAGTATTGTGTAAATTCAAACTGAAATGTTATCTTTGTAGGGTGTTTGGTCTTTTACAAAGGAAGCCTATTATTTGAAGGTATGAAACCCTAGCTTTCTGTTAGAGAAACATGGATACTGATATATCATAGTGCATATACTTTATCTTTTCTGATAACTTTCTTACTATTAATCTGGTGGTTGTACTTTATGTTTTTTATCGTATCTATCAAGATTTTGGTTAATTTTTTTTGCAAACAGTACGTGTTAGACGCAGGGGGAGAGATTTTGGATGCAAACAAAAACACTTACAATGTCTCTGATCCTGATGACTTGGAGGAATTGCATGCCCTCCTATGTGTGAGTTCAAAATTTAGATATTCCATTAAGTAGAACAACTAATTTTATACTACCTAATTATAGGACTCTTGACTAAATCGCGCAAATTAAAAACGTTGATAGTAGTATTACATTTTTTTAACAAATTGGTTTCCTTTGTTTCTATTGAGTAAATATTATTATTTGTCATGTAGACTGTGGAAGTAGTCATTGATGAAACATTAGCTTATGATCCAGTCAACTACACTATGTCAACATTTATCCAAAATCTAAACGTTGAAGATCGTTCTTGTTTTTCCTTTCTTACAAACACAAGCCTATGGAGATATGACAAACGGATTCAAAGTTCGTCTCTTGGTAAGTCTCAACATCTAAGCACACTGGCTTTTTATGATTTTCTAGTGAAATATGCTTGATATTTGTTTTATACTTTATACTATGGAATTTGATACTTTCAAGACCAAGAAAAAAGAAAGATTTTCAACAAAGAGAGCAATGATGGAAATAAAAAAATTGGAGACATTTTTATTTATATTCTTACATGCTACTTGATAACTTGATTTCCATATATAATTGTTAGTGTAATTTTCTGCATGTGAAGATTGGTACAATGGAGCAGTTTCCCAACCTCAGTTGGTTTTAGCAGATCTTATTGAAGTCTTTTTTCCAACTGGAAATTACACCATGACTTATTTTAGGAACCTTTTTAAGGTATGCTTTCATTGCTAAAAATTAAAGGAATTCAAATATTTTTTATTATTCTTGTATTTCCAACTTCTCAAGTTGTTCATATCATCTTGCAGGGAGAAACACCTATAAATATTGGTCCTGAAATGTGTGATAGGGACACATCCTCAACATTGGATCCTACCATAGTACCATGTGGATGATTTATCTTTCAAGTTCTAAATTAGGTAGATTGTTATTAAAACTATTCTTTTTTGAAATTCCGATTTTGAAATAGGATCTACACTTCTATTTTATTTTTTACGATCAACGAGTTTCTTTAGTTTATACGGTAATCTTTAAGTTTGATTCGCCACCAACGAAATTTTTATATACTAGAAGTAATAGTTTAAGTGAAAAGCCTTCATGATACTAAGGAGTTCTTTTCATATGACAGAACAATAGTTTCATATCATCTCTTTATTTTTAACCACAAAGCATTTTATTGATAACATAGAAACAGTTGTCATTTTGCAACAAATATACAACTTATTTGTAATGAATTAAATGTGTGAGAAAGATTTTCTTGAATAAATTGTTGCACCGCTGAAAATAAGTTACATTAACTTGTATGCTTGATCTTAACCCTGCGATCTGGACTTTGAACGCCTACAGTAGCAAAACAAAAGGGATAAAAAAAAAATAAGGGCTTGAGAAAAAATGACAAACTATGTTCGAAACGAAAATTCTTTACAAAATGAGAAAAACTTCTAGTCAAACAAATTCGATATCTTAGTAACTTTATTCTGCGAAAATTTCTCGACTGATTGGATGACATACCTGCTTGTTCCTTGTTTTTTGAGACTCTGCTGCTTGGAGTTGGACACTGGTTGTTGAGGTTCATCAACTGGAACAGATATAGTCTTCACCTGTGACATTTACATATAAGAAATTGTACCTATCTCAAATTCTCATCACATATAAGAACAAATATATTGCTTACCAAATTCTTAAACATAAGGTTATAGAACATCCAAATGTATCTTTGCTTTGCCACTTTTGGTTCATTATTCACTGTCCTCCAAAAAGTATAAATGCTTCCCATATTCAGCAACTTGTTTGCATAAATCTTCCATGTATAACTACAAAACAAATTCAATCAATCCTGACTCAATGTTGAAAATTTTAAACAATAAATATAGTTATTATTCTAATCTAGAACCAGTGAATTGGTGTTGATTTTTATCTTACCGTTCATTAATGCGCTGCAATCCCGCCTCTGAAATCATGTTCCAATGTGTCGAATCCACTTTACATTTTTCAAAGAAATCAGCAATTTTGTTACTTGATTCGTCTCCATTAAGAGGATCGATATGGAAACCAGAAACACCATCAACAATAATTTCTGCTGGACCTCCATGGTTAGTAGCAAAAGTTGGCAAACCACAGTTCATTGCTTCAATGACAGTTAGACCAAATGCTTCATACAAAGCAGGCTGAACAAAAGCTCCCTTTGTGTCGGCAATGAATCGATAAAGCTCTCCGTTGCGATGTCTATCGGTCTGTGCAACAATCCATCTAAATTGACCCTTCAGTTGATACTTTTCAATTAAATCATGCATTTTCCTTATTTCTGCCATCTCTTCCCTGTCTTTTGATTTCAAAGGATCAAAGAAGCCTCCAACTATGACAAGGTTCACCAAGCTTCTCAACCTTTTGTTCTTGCCATACCATTCGACTAAACCGGTTATGTTCTTCACAACATCAAGCCTTGCCATTGAGAAGATTATAGGTTTTCTTCTGTTTTCTAGATATCCACTGTAAGAAAATTAATCATTTTGTAAATTGAAATTCTTATCTAAATTCTTAACATCAACAACAAAAGAATGGAAACTTTTTCACTTACATATGATCTTTGTTATCAACTTTACTGTATAATAAGTCTTCAATTGTAGGATGGAATTGAATTAGTCTTTTGTCTTTCTCAGTATAAGGAAAATAGACAGTTTGGTCAGCTCCAGGTGCAGCTATGTTGAACTTAGGATCAAATATATTTATCCCTGAAACAACTCTGCATAGTCCCGGGAGTGTAAATGTTGCATGGCTTTCATATTGTCCGGGTTTATCTTTGCTGCAAGCATTAACTTTCAGAATTCAGTATGTTACAATACAATCCTTTCATAGTTTCTTCCATTCTTCAAGTTATCATCAGTGTCGACATGTCAATGACTTGACTTGTCAGTGTGTGTCATGTCCGGTGGCTGTGTCGGTGCTTCATACAAGAAGATTGTATTTTGTTTTTCTTTTAATTATGAGGACTAACCTTCCAGCAATTTCCTGATATGTGCTAGTTATGATGAAATCTGATGCATTCATTGCAATTGTATCAGCCATGAATTGACATGAGAAGTGATACTTAGGGTCTAATTCTTTCCACTTGACATCTGAATCTTCATATTTAGTCTTCTCTAAAGCATGTGCTATAGTTCCCTGGTTTTCAAGAAACCTCATTTATTAGTTCATGCAGCAAAAGGGGCATCCTTAAGGGTAACAAAATTGTTGAATAGGAAGTTAAATTTCAATATTAATATCTTAATTATCCTGAGTTTCAATAAAAGGATAGTTACCTGAGTTATCCTAAGTTTGCTAGCCATAAGAGAAGCTGCCAAATTTCCATCAGTGTAATTTCCTATAATGAGATCTGGTTTTCCTTCCATGAGGTTGAGAATCTTAGTTGTGGCATCCTATAACATGAACCGAAGTACTAGTCAAATGGAAAATTCGTAAGAGAAAAATGCTACGATATGCCTCCAACTTATAAACGCATTTTCAAGCCATATCTCGTCAAATGTAGGATTCTCAACAATTTTATACTAAATATGCATACCTGAGTAAACCTCTCAAGATAAGGATAAATGTCAAAGCGAGAAACCCATTGACGCAGGATTCCTTTCTCCGTCTGAAAAGGCACACGTAGAATTTTCGAGTGCTTAGTATCAATGGTTGATTCCAATTCCTGATTGCATTTGGTTCCTTGAGCATCAGGTATGAGCCTTGTGACCTATCATTGTCAAAAACATAATACTTGCATATATAATTTTATCAAAAGCAAGTTATTAAATGTAGAAAGGAATCATCATTCTGTTGCATGAAACATACCACAAGAATTTGAGGATTCACTTTTAAGCCTTGCTGCTTAATTCTAAGTAGCATTTCTGCTTCCAAAGCTCTCACTTGATCCAATATGTAAACTACCTATTCAAGATTGTAGAAAAGCAAATGTTATAGAGCTGCCACATTCATTTAGCATGTGCTTGGTTTTGCGGTGACAAAAAATGATTTTGAATGAATTGCATAAGTAAAATTGATTTTGACTAAAAGTGAGTTGAATGTAAAGTGATATGTTTGGATGCATTCACTTAAAAGGGGATTGAACATCAAATTCAATGCTAAAAATCAATTGTAGAGGTAAAATTTCAAATTCCAGCATCTGGTTATGGAAGCATAAACAACTCTACTCGAGAACATGCAATTAATTCTACACATTTGGAATCAATTTTGACTCCTCTAAAAATGGAACTAAACACACACTTAACAACTCAACTACTAAGAGTTTAGAAATATTACCTGTCCGCCGGTATCTGGCAAGCCAAGAACATCTGCTTGACCAAAATAACCATGAATAGAGAAGATCACAATATTGAATATTGTAGGAACTCTACTGAAAAACTTCTCCATGTTCATTGGGTCTGGAGCTTGGAGTACTTCTGACAAAGTTCTCATTGTATCCTTCACTCTTCCTGCAGTATCTCCCCATCCACTTTCAAAACCCCACTGCTTAAACCTATGAATGAAAAATAGAATTGTATTAGTGAATCATAAATATATATTGTTCCACTTTATGAAGTACAAAGAGGTTTACCTTGGTTCAAAATCATCATAGGGAGTATCCACTGGAAGTGCTGAAAGGAATGCATCAGCCACTGTTAGTGCCATCTGCAGCTTTGCAACTGAGCTCAGGGTATCATTTATCATTAGACTCTGTCAGTTCAAATGACAAAAAGGATGATGAATAACCAAAAGTACATTACAAAACTACATGTGTGTGTACTCCAGTGTTTTAAAAATTGGACCGAACTTGTTCACAAGAAAAATTGGACCCAACTTGTCAATTCAATCGGTTGGACCAAAAATGTCCTAGTTTGCGTCAACTCTATTTAAAATGTACTAGTAGTCTAGTCGAATCTGATTGAACAAGATTGAATCACAGTTGGTTCAACATTTTTTTCTTACTTTTTATTTATTTATTAGTGATCTAGTTCGACTTTGATTGAACCATAACTCAGAAGTCTCTCTAGTTCGATCACCGATTTCCAAAACATTGGTGTACATGTCTTTGTGTGTGTGTGTGTGAAATATTAAAATGATGTTATTATTGTATTTACTTCTCCTTGATGATTTAGTGATAACAAGTAGTCCAATATAGGTTGAGTTTTTGCCAATTTGCCACTAAAGCGTGAAGTTAAGAACTTTGAAACAAAATGGAGTCCATTTCCAATTGAAGAAGACAACGTTAAGTTAGGAATAGGAAAGTCAAATGCTCCAAAATCTGCTTCAAGTGCATTTTCATCGTTTGCCCTACAACACAAACCCAAGATAACCATTAAAAATTGTTGGCTAATCAAGAAAAATAGAAACATGTCATGTTGAAAACTTTAAAGTAAAAAAGTACATGTGTACCATTTTTGGTCGTATATTCTTTCCTTGAATTTGAGGTAATCGGTGGATGTTATAGGTTCAACTGAAAGATTCTCAGAGCTCACTTTTACATATTCCCAAACTCCTGGGTCTGGCCTTACTGCAAAGGCAACATATGGTGGATCAACAATAGCTTCCTGCAAGCATTAAAATCCATATTAATTAATAAGTCTATGAAACAATGACATATAACACTAGACATCGATAATAATTTAAGAGAATAGATATGATTAAATATAACTGCATGTCTTTATCACGTCACACACCAAATATATCTAAAGCAATATAGTCGGTTCAACTAACTATTTTTCTTAATATCGTTTTTTTCAAATTTAAATAAATTTAGACAACATAGATATATTAAAATTCGAACAAATGAATAAATTAAAAAAGACATTGAGCATTAAAATATAAATACAACATTGACAAAAAAAAATATAAATACAACAAAGTACGACAAAAAATACTGATAGACGGGCATGTTAGTGTCCGTCTAACATGTCCGTCTTTCCACTAGTACATATAAGGCTAATAAAATGTAAATTAATTTACAGCAAAAAAAAATGCAAATTGGTTGACAAAATATTAACCTGTGTAAAACTTAATAAGAAGCCGAGATTGCCTTCCAATATTTGATTCCTATCATTCTGGTCCTGTATAACTTGCTCCATTTCTTCCATCAAGTCATGAACTTTTATGATCCTTCTACCTTTCTCAAGGTACTTGGCAAAACACCTCTTCATATGGTACCTACTCTGCTTCGATGCATCTGGTGATGACATATTGCTATCTGTTATTGAATCTGTGCGCTTCAACCCTGATGCAGAAGCCATGAAATTGAAGATATTGTATATATTGGTTGTTTCTACAAGGATATGTGTGTCTCAATTTATATGCATAGCTATTTATATACTTTGTACATTATGTATGAATTGGGACCCATGCAAAGGTGCAAGAGTGGGAGAAAGAACATTTGCAAAAGCCAATGAGCATGAGCATTTCTAAGAGGGAACTATTGGTATCATTCTTTTCTTCTTTGTTTCATTGTGGTGATATGTATCTATGTTAATGTTCTTGTGGCCATATATGGGACAGAATATGTGAAGTTGCCATCTTCAAGTGTCTTATGTACAAATAATATTGAATATACCATAGTTGTAATGTTTCATCCAAGATTGGTCGTTTTTTTCAAAGGTTCCAATATCAGTCCTCAGATTTTTTTGTCGCATAAGTTAGGAGTAACAAAATGGATGGATTGTATGATAATGGGTGGATCAAAACAATTTATTAGTTTATTTTTTAGGATAATCTAGTAGTTCATTATCAATTAGTAGAATTAGTGCCCTTATTTTAAAATTCGACAATTTTAGTCATCCTTTAAATTTTTCAACTAAAATTAGTGAGACATATTATAAATGATGTGGCATATGCATATAAGGATGTCGAATGATTGATATCCATGAAATTTTAAATAAAAAACTCTAAAACATCGTTTAAAATATGTTACATCATCGTTTTTTTAGTTAAGAAATCCAAGGAAGGGATCAAAACTCTTAAAATTTAATATAGGATGATTGATTCTGCAAATTGGTGGAAATATGTGGACCACTAAACTGTGATTAAACCAAAATTTAATCTATCCATAAGCATAAAATCCATCCAGTACATTCATTATTAAATTTTCAATGGATGAATATTTATTTGACTCGTTGTATTCTTTTTTTAGTTTTTTGACATATATTTTTTCAAACTGATTTTTTTTTACAAATTTTTAAAATATTATTAAAATAGAAATTTTTAATTTTTTACAAATTTTCAATGGATGATTGAATTTTTTTTTACATTTTCTTTAAACTGATTTTTCCTTATTCTCATTAATTAAATAAGACTCTTGGAGTCATGCATTTTTTCGGTGGTGGTGTGGAGTCATACATGTCAATCACAAAGAATACCACCAACTACATGCAAAAACTACCAATATATATTGCAAAGAATACATATCTCTCACATTCCTCATGTATTAAATATGAATCTTAGAGTCATGCATGTTATGTGGTAATGAATATTATATATATTAGAAATACAAAATGGTTGTATATTTTCACTTTTACTACATTTATGTATTATGTATTTATTTATTAAAAACATGTACTATGCATTTATTATATATCAAATAAATAAAAAAATTTTTTATATAATCACATAAATTTATTAAAGTTATATTATTTTTTGAGCAAATTATAATTACATCAGTTACTACTTTGAACTTAGACATAAAACTTCATCAACATTTATTATTTTTTCCATCTCTCATTTGTTTTCATTTCATTTATTCTTTTGTATTTTTTTCCTTTCTTATTCTTTTTTACATATGTAAAAATAAGAGACATTTTTGCAAATGTACCAAAAATTATTATCCCTCTAACTTTTAACTATTTTTTTTGTCATGTACTTTTAACTATTATTATAATGAATTTAGTGTTCCTATAAATATTTTTACATATTATACGCATTACTAAAAAAAACAAACGGTGCACTTTTAAATATGAGGCTTCAGACGGTGGTCTTGATATTTAAGCCTAAAGTCTTCTTGTTTTAGGGAAAATTATATTGAGTTATTTTATTCAATCGATTGATAAAATTTATCTTTTAGTATGTATAATTTTTATTCAATTTTAAATTAAAAAGATGTTTAAATTTATTATAAAAACGAAATTGAACTGCCATCGTTCAACATAATTTTATAGATATCAAAATATGTTTAATTTAAAGTTATATTATTTCAATTTTTATCTAAGAAATTATTTATAATTAGTTTTGCCGTTTTTGTTGATATTTACTTTTAATGGAGCTAGTTAGAGTTTTTTTTTGTAGTGACCGGGGTTTGAACCCCAAACCTTGCATATTTTTATGCATTGTTCATACCAACTGAACTGAGCTACTTAGAGTATAATGATGCAACAATAGACTTTCAATCACTATGATATATAAATATAATTATTATCTAAAAAAATTACAAAACGTGGTAGTTTTCAAAGATTAGATGTCACTTGATAGAGGGTAGAAATTCAATTATGTAGATGACACTTTGTTCATAGCATGTCCCGTATCTAGCAATGGCCGTGTTGCTCTATTGGGTCATCATCCAAAAACATGTATACTTGTCTGGTGACATTTAGGATACACAAATGATAGTTTTTGTGTATCATACCCAAATGCAACATCAACCATTGATTTAAAATGTAGAATTTCAATGACAAAGATTTGAGATGGATAAATTAATGTGAGAAGTATGAGATTTTTCCCCAACCAAAAGAGTACGTGTACGGACATTAGCATGGCTACAGTGCTTTTTATTTCTTGGAATTGTTTATGGTTCTTTTTTAATTTCATAAGTATCGAGTTTGTGAGAGAAAAATATTTGTAATCTTGTTTGAATAAAAATAAAATTATACTCAAGTGAAAAAAAGAAGAGAAAATTAGTATTTTTTTTCAAAGAAAATTATAAATTTACTTTATGAAATTGATTTTGTTTTATTTTCATACCAATAAAAAACCATGGTTTTTAATCCCTACAAAATTATTTTACATGGAGTTTTAGTTAGTATCTGTTGTTAAATTTTCATGTATTCTTGAATTATTTTCGCAAGTATGTTCAAATTATTATAAAAAGTTCTTCCACAATTTTTTTAAAATATCAGATGAATTAAATATAAATTTTTTAAATTTCAAAATTTTTAAAATAAAAGAACCAAAAATTTGAAACTATAAACAAATTTCGGCTTATTTTCTCAATGAAATTTTTATAATGTTCTAAACGTACTTGCGAAAAATAATTCAAAAACATAAATTAACTAAAAAATGTGATTTTTTTTATGGGAATGAAAAAATTAAAATGATAACTTTAGAGATTTAAAAGATATTTAATCTATGCTACATGTATTTAATGTTTGATTACGTATATATGGTAAAAATGCTTTTTATTTTTTGAGAAATTTGGTAAAAATACTTCTCACTGACATATGTTTATTAATTTATTTATTTTTTACAAACGACATATGTATATTAATTATGCATATTATATATTTACATTAAAGTGTTTGTAAAAAGAGAAACATTACTACATTAAAGTGAACTATAAAGTGTTCCCAAAAGAAAAAGAGCACTGTAACCCTAGGCTACAGTTCCGTGGTACATGGTCCTAAAAAATCTCATACTTCTCACACCAATTTATCCATCTCAAATCATTGTCATTAAAATTCTACATTTTAAATCAATGGTTGATGTTGCATATGGGTATGATACACAAAAACTATCATTTGTGTATCCTAAATGCAATATGGTCCCCATTAGCAAAACCATGGTCAACATCAATTTCACCTTTTTAATTAGTTTTCAATTGGTAGCTCACAATTGATCTCATATCAGCTAGTATCACATCTTTCAAAAGTGTTTGTTTAATGGTGCATATATTCTATCAAATTCTTGATTTTATATATGCGTTCATTTGTTTTGTGCATTGATATACTCCTCTTCAATTAGGCCCAAATTATGACAGCAATTAATTATAATTGTAAACGAACATGACATGCTTTATAGTCTAAATGATATATTTGCACAAGTATGACAAATAATTGTTGCTTAAGATGATTTCATATATATATAACAAAAATATAATTTCATAAATAAAATATAAATTAATGTGAAAAAATTCTTTATTTCCAAAGTTTAAATTTATGATCAGCACTTATGTAACATGTTCAATGGCCTATCTTCAAGATGTGAAAAACATCTATTTAAGAAAAAAAATAAAAAATAAAATTACAGGGACATAATTGAAAAGGACTTAACCTAAGAAAAAGGGAAAATGAAGTAAAAAACTTCTAAAATTAAGTAGGTTTCTACCACTTGAGAAGGTGTTACATAACTAAGCTTCCATATGCAAAAATAAAATTATGTCTTAAAGATCACCTCTGTGAATGGATCTTCACTTGTCGTAGAACGATATATTCAGATATCTAACAACTCTCGTCTTCTCTTCCTCGTAAATATATATATCCTACCTTTAGCTTTTCTAGCATCTCTATCCTTAAAATGTTATGGTATCTCTAAGTCATGAGCACCATTGAGATTTAAATTATCATTAGTAACAATTACATTCAGATACACTCAGTTAGCTTTAGATAAGGATTAAAGGAGTTGAGGAGTTAAAGGTCTAGGATTCAAGTCCTAGTAAGAAAAAAAATACTAATATACTAACATTTGCCGTTAAGAAAATTACATTCATATATGACATGTCACTCCAAGACAGGAGGTCTACATAGTCAACAATAAATATTTATTTCATTTCTTCATCTCGAATCCATGTCAACAGCTCGTAACTTTCTATCAGTCGAGAATTGTACGGTAATTAATAGAAGACATGATTGGAGGTGGAACCTCGACTATGGCGTTGCCATAAGAAATATCAACTAGAGTGAAGCCTAGTCTTTGGCATTTCCATAAGGATTATCAACTAGAGGTGGAACCTCGACATTGGCATTGTTGGGATTATCCATAACTTGAGGTGCAACATTCGGTTACACGTCAATAGGAGGTTCCGCAATTGGAGGTGTAATGTGAGATGTCAAATCTAAGGGGATCATTTGGAGCATCGATGTCTCAAATAGTGCAAACAATTCTCAAAAAATATGGTATATTTTTGTTTCATATTATATAATCCAAGAACTGAGTTTTTTTTTTTTAATTTTTAGATTATATAATTTGAACAGAGCCAATACAAACTGGGTGATGTGATTAGAAGGAAAACACGTAGGAATCGAATTAGGAAGGTTTTAGAGTCACGGTACCCTTCCATTCAAACGATAATAATTTATATGGAGTCCATTGATGCTTGAAATGTGCTAAGAAACAAATTTCTCATCAAATGAGGGTGTTTTTTTTTGGAGACTTTTGGAGTGAAAGGTGAGCATGGTGGTGAAGTAATGTATGATTCTGAGGAACATATACACATAAGTATTTCACATACATATTTTATAAAAACACTGGTAATCAATATTTTATAAAAACATACGTGAAATTCTAGTCGTGGGATCTAAAGGGAGACATGTTCAGATTTTATAATTCGAAAAATGTCACATACGTTCCGGATAATAAAATCCAAATGATGTAAAATTGGTAGGGGTGTAAGTGGTTCAGACAAAACCGATGAAACCAAAAATCCAAACCGAAAAAGTATCCGACCTTGTTTGGTTCGGTTCAAAACCGAACCGAACCAACCTAAACCGATCTAGTTTGGTTTGGTTCTCGGTTTTTATTAATATTATCCCTCCTCACTCCCCATTTTAGTAATATTATCCCTCCTCACACACACTTATGATTAAACTCAAAATTAAAGGCCAACATAAAATACTCCATAATTCATTCACTTTCTCTTATCATCATCTCAATTTATCACTCACACTCTATTTCGTTTCTACTAAAAAAGAACACTACCCGCTAATCACACCTAACCCATCGTTCCTTACCACTTTTGGGATACTCAATCTCTTGTTAGTTTTTCATGTTAGTTATACAAAGTAGTTTGAAAAATAGAGAACATGGAAAACAAAGTTATGTGAAATATTTGAGTATGTTGTATGCATGAAATATTCAAACAAACCGATCAACTAAACCAATCTAAACCAAACCAAACCGACTAGTTTGGTTCGGTTTCTTTTTTGGAAAACAGTAAAAACCGAACCAAACTGGATCGATGGAGATTTCATTGGTTCGAACATTTTTTTGACCAAAAACCGATCCAAACCGAACCGCTACGCACCTAAAAATTGGCAAATCAGAGAGTGTGTGAGAGGAATAGAGGGTGAGAAAGAAATTATATCAGCTTCTTTGCCGGTCCATTTGGATAAACAGGCTAATCCTCTACAACAAAGCCCAACATGGGTTTTTTGGGTACAAAACTCCATCAGCGAATTAGGGTTTCTTTCCATCTCCCCCTTTATAAGAACACCTTCGCCTCTCGCTCCTCTCAATCCCCACTCATCTCTCTCAAAGTTTATATTTTTTTTTTCATTCTGTTTTCGATTTAGGGTTTGTTTTTTTCTTTCTGTTGGGTTTGTCTTAATTTGTCAAATCATGCGTCAAAATACTGATTACCAGTGCTCTAGATCTTGTGAGCTTTGAGTATGAGCTGACGCCATAGCAATCCCTCTTCTGCAATCTTTTGTGAACTGTTTTGTTTTCAATTCAGTTCCTTTTGCAGAATAGGAAAATTATAAACAAATCGTACTCAATTTTAGTGTATTGTGGAATTTGATGCTATAATTTCAGTATTTAGTTATATTGATTTGTTTTTTATCGCATGGTTTTGTTGAATTGAGTTTCAATTGAAAAGTTACATTGTAAGATGGATGTGATGATTATTTCCCCAGATGATCGAAACTGAACATACTGTGCGAATTTTGTTTCTCTTCGGAGAAATCAAGCCAAATAATCTGATCCATTTTCTAACTATGAAATTTGTTACTCAAAATTATTGATTTGTTTTTATTGTTGATGTTAATTAGTCTTATTGTAAGATAAGATGGGTGTGATGATTATTTCCCCAGATGATCGAAGCTGAACATACTGTGCGAATTTGTTTCTCTTTAGAGAAATCAAGCCAAATAATCTGATCCATCTTTGCAATTTGAATGGGCCAATTAACAATTTTTGTTTAGAATTTTGATGTGTTACTTTTGATTATTTGTCATGTTTGATCTAAATTAGACACGATTGAATTAACATGTTTGTGTTTTGTGTGTTTTAAGACATATTCATCTTTTTCTATGTAATGTTGATGTTATTCTTAAATAATGTGTTCCATTGTACAATGGGTGTGATGATTATTTCCCCAGATGATCGAATCTGAACATACTGTGCGAACTTTTTTCTCTTTAGAGAAATCAAGCCTAATAATCTGATCCTTTTGTGCAATCTGAATAGAATACAACATCTAGCATCTATCTTTTTTTATAATGATTGTATGATTCCATTATATATGGACTGTTTTTTAAATTCTGAACCATATGGCATTTTTGGAGTATTAAGCAAGGGGTATAGTTTTTATTTAGCAATGACTATACTCAATTGCTTTATGAATGCGTTCTCCATATATCAAATGACAGATGTTTAATGCTTGCACTACTTTTCATGTGGATAGCAAGTTTGGCTTGTCTTTTATATATCAAATGACACATGCTTGATCACATCCTATACTTGTCATCAAAGTTGCTAAAATTGTTAATTTATACTCCTTTCGTATAATAATTATGTATCCACTATGCATGTGTTATTTGAATTTTTGGCCATAATGATTTTGAACACATTTTCGTTTAATAATTATGTATCCACTATGCATTTTGATTTTGGGAAGTTGATAACTGGATAGGGAAGAATTGATTACTGGTTTGAAAGTAACTAGTGAGTTCACTCAACAAAATGACTTCGCAAGTTTACATATAATGGTTTTCGTAAGTGTTATTTTATCAAATCTATTTTATATATATAGGGCTTCTATTGGTACCCCATGCCTCTAAAACAATTAATTGTTCTTTTAAGGTTCTTATCGGTCATGGCTTGGATCGGTTGAACTTAAATCTGCAGTTGCATGGATATTAATTAATTTTAATCCTTATCACGAAATTTTCATGGGACAGTATGAATATTCTACAAAATATCCACATAATCGTATTAACACTCTTCGGATCTTTCCTTTCACATGTGTTTTATGAACAAATGGGTTGTTAAACAGTTGTATTTCTTATGATGAGTTGATGTTGATTTTGTGTTAAGTTTGTTGTGATTTTGTGTATACGATTTTGTAAACTAAGCTGTATATATCCCTTTTTTGCGAGAAGGACAAGAGGAGGTGGCATTAATGAGCAGGTGTGTTGATGGAATTTCCTCATTATTAATATGCTTCATTTCTCATTAGACAAGGGTCAGAAATTAAGAGTACAGAAGAACGAGCTTAAGCTATATATAGCTATAGCAAGCAAGAGCGTAGAGTTGACTTATTATATAGCATGATTAGCATCACTACGGAAATGAAAGGAAGCATATTAGTGGTTGAAACTGATATATGAGAAAAAGGCGGCAACATACCTTAAAGGGAAGATATTAACACGCAGCAGCCTATTAGTCTTGCTTTTACAAAAAATGGAATCAAAACCTTGTAGTTCGGGGTATAAATTGATGTTTGATTGGTTGTGTGTTTTTTATTAATTTTGAAAAATATTTTAAAATAGAAAGTCAAATGACAAAATAAGCTTGTTTGTAAGTTTTATGTTAAACGAAAATGACTTAAAGTATAATTAATGTTTGATTGCAATTTTGATTAGAGTAAAAAATAAAATGATCACTTGATTTTTGAATCAAGATTTATTGAAAAAGTTGTGATTTTTTTGGAATCAAGAGTAAAAAAGTTTTTTATTGGGGGTGTGCGAAATTAAAAGGATTGGGCTTAGAGGTGCTGCAAGGAAGTGTTGGGCCTTGGCTAGATCGGTTCGGTTCAAGCTTGGATCGGGTTCAGGAGAACCGAACTGGTTCGAGGGAATATATAAGGGTTGTAAGACCCACTTTTGCTCATTTCCCTCTTGTCTTTCTCTCTCTTCTTACAAAATTCCTCCCTTCTCTCTCTGTTATGCAGTCTTTTTCTTCGATGGAGGGGGTGGTCGGAGGCAACCTCTGACGCGGCGGTTAGCTGCCATGGACGGCGGTGCTGCCACCCCAAACACTCTTTTTTAATATTTTTTTTGTTCTTTCTACTCATTTTCACTCTCTCTACTCATTTCTCGCTTTGAAATTTCCGAGACCCCTATCCAAACGTCTAGATCTAAGAAAAGAGAAAAAGAAAATTATACCTCTTATTGACTTGGATCGGTCTGGTACCGGAATGCGACGGTGGTTGATTTGCGTTCGTCTGGTGTTCTGAAACGGCTCAAATGAAGACGTTATTGATGTTTGTGTCGGTTTGAGGCTCTTTTCGAATTTGTTGATTGTGCACGATTACGGCTTGAGTCGTGACTGATTTTGAGGTTGTTTGGGTCTGATTGTGTGTACTGACTTGATTTGTGTTGATGATAATGTGACCTGTTGGTTATGGTGTTGGGATTGGATTTGAATTCGATTAGGGTTTGGAAATTCTGTGGTAAACTTATTGTTTGAGATTTTGCAGGTTTTTGGTATTGAATTTTTGGGTCTTTTGTACGTCGTCGATTGTTTTTCTTGGTTGTTTTGCAAGTTGTATTTATTGGGCCAGGATTATGGTTGGAGTTTGTTAGAAAGAAACAAACTTTGAGCACCGGATTGAGGATTGGAACGAAAGTTTGTTCCTGAGTTCGTGTGTGTGTTTTGGACTTGGACAATTTTTCAGATATGGATTGACTTTGGACCCATTTTAAAAAACAATATATATAAAGAAATAATGATAAATAAATAAATGAAAAAGAGATAAAGAATAAAGATTCGAAAATAAAGAATAAGGAAAACAAAATTAAAGTAAATTAAAAATTTAAGTAAAGATGGAAGTTAAGATAAATAAAAAAAAAAAAAAAAAAAGAAAGAGGAAG